>Ga0233438_10003529_pt1 | contig 14393 bp, 4 predicted proteins | sample SI_123_September_FD_182720 | JGI IMG/M metagenome (GOLD analysis project Ga0233438, IMG submission 182720) | Seawater microbial communities from Saanich Inlet, British Columbia, Canada - SI_123_September2016_10_MG | ecosystem: Environmental > Aquatic > Marine > Inlet | place: Canada: British...
AAATCCTCCCCAAAATAGTTCGACTTCACTCCTATTGGTTCCACGACACTCACAATTGCATTGTGGGTAAAAACCTAAAGAAATCCAACAAGCATTATCGCTTGATTGGATTTTTTTGCTTTTAGACACCAGGGCTGTAAAGCCCTGGCAATTGTATTTGCAACATTGGAGCCTCAGGGATCTATAATCCCTGCTACCCTGTTATTTTACTTTGTTTTTTTAACAATACTTTGTCTGTTTGTTATACTAAAAATTGCAGAGCTATTGATTGAATCAAAAAGACCAAAAGAAACCAACAACAAACCTTTAATGACCCCTATATATGTTGGTATGACTCCTATTTTAACAATTGTAATATTTAGTAGAATTTAGTTAAAAAATAAACGACACTTTTTCTAAGTAAAGTACAAGACAAGAAAGCCATTTAGCACATGCATAGGTTGTTTGTCACAAAAAAAAAAAAAATAATATTTATATATTATTTTTACAATTGTAAATTTTAAAAATTGGTTGAAAAAACACTGTTTATTATTTTTGCTATGATTTGTAGTTGTATGTTCGCCCAACAACAAGTTACGGATAGTCTTCACAATAAATTGGCGACAAGTAAAAATGCATCAGAAAAATTAGAAAGCTATATTTCTCTGGCAAGTCAACAAAAACACCAATCTCCTATCGAAGGGAAAAAATTATTGACTCTTGCAAAAGCTATAGCAATCCAATTAAAAGACACGGTTCATTTATTTAAAATAGCTGAAATTGAAGCAGACATTTATTATATTTTAGGAGAAACTGAAAAAGAAATCTCCGTAATTAAAGATGCAATATTATTAGTGCAACAATATAAAAATAAACAGCTAGAAGCTCGAGCTCTAAAATTATTGGGAAATGCATATTCTGAAACTTCAGATTACGACAAGCAATTAAATAGTTATTTAAAATCATTTACAATAGCTGAAAAATTACAAGATACTACGCTCCTTGTATCTCTATATAATAATATAGGGAACGTTTATAAAGATTTAAAAATGTACAAAAAATCTTTAGAAAATTACGAAAAAGGATTGCATTTGCACACTCAAAGCTCCTCGCCTATTTCAAAATCTATAGCAGGTATTTTGTGGGGGAATAGCGGTATTGTATACGAGCAATTGGGCAATTACAAAGAGGCATTAAGGCGGGTTAAAATTGCTAAAAACATAAGAGTCGCATTAAAAAACTGGGGGCAAATTGGAGGCTCCAACATCGACATTGCGAATGTTTATGAGAAATCACAACAATTAGATAGCGCTATATTTTACAACAAACAAGGTGTCTTAAATTATAAAAAAATTCAAAACAAAGGCGGTTTATTGGTTGGATATGAAAATTTAGCACGTCTTTACGAAAAACAACATCTTTTTAAAACCGCCCTAAATTATCGAAAAAGAGAAGATTCTTTGCGTGGTATAATAATGAATTCAAAAACAATAATAAAACAGGCATATTTGCTGGCAGAAATTGAGTACGAAAAAAAAATAGGTGCCTTAAATATCGAAAAAAAGAACTTGCAGAAAACTTTATTTGATAGATTGATTATTGTTGTTTTTATTTTTTTGGTGTTGATGTGCTCTATAGTGGCAATAATATTTATTCGTAAAAAGAATAAAAAATTCAAAGAAATGAATAAAGAACTTTCTGCAAGTAATCTTGAAAAAGAAACATTGCTTAAAGAAGTGCATCACCGAGTTAAAAACAATCTACAGTTAGTATCTAGTTTATTGAGTTTAAAGTCAAAAACATTAAAAAATAAAAAAATAAAGCAAATTTTATTAGAAAGTACAGACAGAATTAAATCCATGTCTTTAGTACACCAGCGACTGTATGAAAAAGAGACCTTTACAGAAGTTGAATTTCAAACATACAGCTCGCAAATAATAGAAAACTTGATTTCCTCATACAATAGTGGTACCAATACCTGTTTCGAAATAAACACAAATGAAAACATAGATATCGATTTTGCTATTACTTTGGGTTTGATTTTAAACGAAATAATTACAAACACATTAAAACATAACCTTGGTCAAAAAAAATTAAAAATTGAACTAACTTTTGTGAAGAAAAATAACACGTATGAATTAAGGGTGTCAGATAACGGAAAAGGCTTTGATATTACTACTGTGCAGAAAAAAAACACATTAGGAATGAGATTAATTTCAATTTTAACCAAACAACTAGATGGAGAGTTACAAATAACATCTAAAAAAGACAAGGGAGTTACATATACTATCACAATTTCAATGAGCTAATACCACATAAAAAATTGTTATTATGAAAAACATATTAATCGTAGAAGATGATTTGATTATAGCAGAGGACATTAAAACAACCATAGAAAAACTTGGGCATAATGTAATCGATATAGTTGTAAGAGCGGATAATGCTATTGAAATACTTAACTCCCATAAAGTAGATTTAATTTTGCTCGACATTACAATCAAAGGAGGTTTAAACGGTATCGATTTAGCAGAAATAGTAAACCAACAGTTTAATATCCCATTTATTTACCTCACTTCACATGCTGATCCTAAAACAGTAACCAAAGCTATAAAAACAGCTCCTCAAGGATATGTGGTAAAGCCCTATAGCAATTCCGACTTATACACTTCAATAGCTTTAGCTTTCGAAAACGAAAAAGAGGAAACAATTACTTTTTTGGCCGATAAAAATAGTGATCTCTTATTTTTAAAAATTGATGGAATGCATAAAAAGCTGTTTTATAAAGACATTCTGTATTTTAGAGCAGCAGGTAATTATATAGAAGTGCATCAGAAATATAAAAAATATCTGGTACGTCAAACTTTTAAAAAATTAAGTGAGTTAATTCCCGCATCTGTTTTTGTACAAACGCATAAGTCTTATATTTTAAATAGAGAAAAAATTAGTTCGTTTAATACCAAACTCGTTTATATTGACAAACAAGAGTTTTCGTTAGGAAGAACCTTTACAAAGAAGTTTATTGACAGTTTTACTCTTGGGTAAAGAGTGGTTTATCATAAGAAAAATGCAGTTGGTCACAAACACCTCTTTCACCTCTTTTTTTTCTAAGAAGAAAGTTAAATTTATATTTTTTTAGACTATTATTCTATAAAACTTTCATTTCGAACACATGAAAAAAATCATCAGCATATTTACAATATTATGCTTCACTTTTCTCAACCAAACACATGCGTTAACTTTAACAGAAAACTGTTTAAACTTTCTAGCTAACGAAACAGACCTTGCAGAAAATATAACCGAAGGAACATTTGCCACTGGCGCAAATAAATTAATAAATAACTCTCCTACAGCTTCTTTAGTCTATACAGTTGCTGGGAATGTTGTGGATCATGTTCGCGAAAATGATGTGGTAACCCTCACCGCTACTTTTGATCATGATATTAATAGTGATATCACAATGATGATTGATGGACAAGGTGCTCAAGATTTTAGTGGCGGTATGACAAGAGTTTCCTCTACTGTGTACACCTATACTTACACAGTTGATAGTGGCTCAGGAGTCCAAAATTTCCTTTTTGAAAATGGACAAGATCTAGAAGGTAATATAGTTACACCTGATCCTAGCTCTGGAGCTTCTATTCATCATAATCCATCAGTACTCAATTATAGCTATGAAGATTTTGAATTAAATAATCCAAATGCTGTAAAAATTAATATAATTTATTTGACCAATGACATTACCCTTAGTAATTTACCTGTAGACTCAAATGGTGTAGAATGGGGTATGGCACAAGTAGAAGAGCTGATATCAGAATCAAATACAGCTTTTAATGAGCTATATGATGCTTCTAATTGGCCCGGTTTTGAATTAGGCCGTATCACAAAAGCCTACAATACTTCCCATTACAATACAGAGAATCCTCATGGTGTACTATTTGATATAAGTACACAGCCAGTTGCTCAAAAAGACTATTTAAATATAGTAATTGTAAAAGTAAATCGAGAAGTGTCAAATGTTGCTGGTACTACATTTCAAAATAGCAGTACACGGGGTACTAATGGCACCACTTTAGTCCTGTCTTCCGTAGATGAAGGTATGGTACCCATTCATGAAATTGGCCATGTAGTAGGTTTACCACATTGGACCGGGAACGGCTGGCCACCTCCACATGGTGAACTTCCTTTACAAGACGGAAGTGTTATGGGTTTTACCTCCCTTAATCATTCTGGCGCTGAATCGAATTATATGGGCTCTTGGGGAAGTAATAGCACCGATTCTTTCATTGATATTAATGGAAATGATGCTGCAGTTAGTTTGTATTTAACAAGTAAACCGCAAACTTTTAATACCCCTGCCTTTGGTAATATTGGTTCTGAAGTTTTTAGAAGTTGGCTGATTGCTAACGAGTATATTTTATCCAATGCACCAGCTACAGGATACGTAGGACACGATACCTCACTTAGTGTTGCAAGTGATTGGCAGAGTGAGGGTGTAAATGAATTTTCTTCACTTCCTGCTCAAGCGTTTCCAAAAATAGTTGCTTCTCAAAACGAAAACAATAATTATGCTGCTGTTAGTTTTCTAAATGACACAGGTAGTCAGTTAAGTTACAGTTATAGAGACAACAATAGTGTATGGGGGCCAGTAACCACAATTCAAGGAGTTGACGGTGATTTTCATAGTTCTGAAATGGCGATGAGTTCAAATGGTGATGTTATCATCATTACTGAGACTTGGGTTGAAGGCGCAATAAAAGTGTTTTCTAAAGATGTTGAGGATGCTTCTTGGACAAATTCATTGGTTATATCTGATCCAGGGACCAGTGATTTAAGAAATTCTCGTGCAAAAGTAAGCATGAATGCTTCTGGAAATGCGGTTGCCGTGTGGTTGAGAAATGACAATAATATGTCTCAGATTGTTTTTAAAGAACGGTTAACTGGTAGCTGGTCTAGCGCCACAGTTCTAAGTCTTGACAATAGCAAGAATGAACTACCTTCTATTGCTTATAACAACAATGGTGACGTACTTGTTTCTTGGCAACAATGGAATGTGAATTCTTTTAAGTATGAAGTGGTAGGAAAATTTAGAAATGGAGCAACCAACAGTTGGTCTTCTTTAGAAAGTTATGGAAATCCAGACTCAACTGCTGGCTTTTCGCAAGTAGCACTAGATGCTGATGGGAATGCTCTTGTATATTGGAGGCAAGCAGGATTTAGCAAGTACATAGAATGTTGCACACCTAAACCACGCACAGGATTTTTAAATGTACGATACCGTAATTTTAATGGTACACTTGAAGAAGCTGTTCAATTAACTGATACTGAAAAAGACGCTTTTAACGGAGCTACCTTCCACAATGAAAACAGAGTAGTTTTCTTAGAAGATGGTACTGCAGCAGTTACTTGGTGGATTAACGATGGTACGAATCCAGGTACGATTTACAGTTCGGCGATGCCAAGCAAAAATGTATGGACTACCCCTGTTGCATTGAGTAATAGTGGGCATAATGCAAACATGTCTAAAATTACTCCTGGAAAAGGGGGTGATTATTCTGTAATATGGCAAAGACCAGATGGGTTAAACACCAGAATTCAAACACGAACCTATCACGCTTCTACATCCAATTGGGCTGCTATTAGTACTTTATCAGATTCTAATTACGATGCTATCTGGGGTGATATTGCATCCGATGGAGACAATCAATTATCTGCAATATGGGTTCGTAATGATGGCACTAAACATATTCCTGAAGTAAAAAGGTTTTCTTTAAATCCTTTTATTACAGAAACAACTATAACTCCCGATAATAGCTCTATTTCAGTAAGTTTTAATGAAGCGGTTTACAATGCAATTGGAGCTGCTGGAGCCTTAGAGGCTAACGATTTTACCTTATCTATTACTGGTGGTACTGCCACCATAACAAGCACAACACCAACAAGTATTTCGAGTAATGAAAACACATATACCTTAGGTGTTTCTTTTACAGGAATTCCAGATGGAACAGAAACTCTAACCGTTGTTCCCGCAGATAGTGGAGTTATTTTTGACAGTGGCGACAATGCAGCCAGCACTTCACAAAACAATAACAGCGTTGCCTTGAATGATATGACTTCTCATACAGCATCGCTTGTATATACGATTAATGGCTCTTCTGTAAGCTCCGTAACAGAAGGAGATGAGGTACTCATTACCGCTACCTTTAATCAAGAAATTGAAGATAGCCCTATCGTTCAAATTTCTGGTTCTGGTGTAAATAGTATCTCTGCTAGTAACATGACCAAAGTGAATAATAAGGAGTATACTTATAGTTGGACTGTTACTACTGGTTCTGGAGTGCAAAATTTTGAACTAGAAACAGGAACAAATTCAGAAGGAACGGTTATTGCCGCCACGCCTAGTTCGGGTGCAACAATTATTGTAGTGAACAATATATCACCCACAGCAACATTTAACTATACTATAGCAACTCCCATTGGGCCTCAAAATGCTGAAAGCAGTGTGAATGCTGCAAAGGAAAATGATGTAGTTACTATTACTGCACTTTTTAGTGAGGCTATGGCAGATTTTCCAAGCGTACAAATCTCAGGTACTGGAATGGACACATTTAACCCTATTAACATGACCAAAGTAAGTAGTACAGAGTATACTTTTAATTGGAGGGCCGTCTCTGGTGATGGAATACAAAACTTCACCCTAGGGACAGGAAAAGATCTAGGAGGAAATGTTATTACGCCAACTCCAAGTTCAGGAGCAAGTATCATAATAGATAATACCCAACCAATGGTAGGACTTGTCTATACTATCGATGGCACTGAAGTAAGTGCCGTAACAGAAGGAGATGAGGTACTCATTACCGCTACCTTTAATGAAGCCATTTCAGATGACGGAATAAAAATTAATGGGTATGGTTCAACTACGGTTCCTTTTTCTGATATGACCAAAGTGAGTACTACGGAGTATACTTATTTATGGACAGTAGGCGCTGGCCAAGGAAATACAGATTTTGGGTTAGGATATGGAACTGATACTGTAGGGAATGAAATTACAAACAATTATATGACAGGAAGATCTATTCTTGTAGACAATTCTTCACCAACAGCTCTCATTGATTGGGAAGGTGTTACAACTGTAGCTCCTGGATCTGTAATAACCGTTTACGTTACGTTCTCTGAAACAATGGCAAATAGCCCAGTACCACAAATCTCAGGTTCTGGAGCGAACACTATTGCAGCTACCGATTTGGTTCAACATTATTTGAGCACTTATAAATATGTTTGGACTGTTGGAGAAAATACCGGAACACAGACTTTTTCAGTATCTACCGGAACAGACCTTGCAGGAAATGTAGTTGAAGAAACACTTACCTCGGGTGGGTCTATTCTTATAGATATTCTTCCTACAGCTGCACTTAGTTATACCGTCAATGGCACTGCAGTAAGTAGCACCGTAAAACAAGGAGATGAGGTTCTCATTACCGCCGCCTTTAATAAAGAGATGGCAGATAGCCCTGTAGTACAAATATATGCTGAAGGACTAAACGAAATGTCTCCCTCTGATATGACTAAAATTAATAGTACATCTTATTCATATACACTTACAGTAGGTTCAGGAAATGGCAATCAATATTTTAGAATGGCAACTGGAACAGACCTTGCAGGGACGCCCATTGAGACATATCCTACCTCTGGTGAAACTCTAATAATAGATAACACCCCACCTACAATTACATTACTAGGAGATCCTATAGTGAACATTGAAGTTGGAGCCACATATACTGATGCAGGTGCTGATGCTGATGACAATGTAGATGGACCTGTAATTACAAATAATATTGTAGCTGTGTCTACTGTTAATACAGCTATTGTAGGCGTATACACAGTAACTTATAATGTTAACGATGCTGCAGGAAATGCAGCAACACAAGTAACAAGAACGGTAAATGTCACAGGCGATGAAACGAATCCAGTAATTACTTTAACGGGAGATGTAACTGTCACTATTGAAGTAGGAACAGACTATACAGATGCTGGCGCTACAGCCATAGATAACTCTGATGGAGATTTAACTTCAAGTATTGTAACAGTATCTACAGTAAATACAGCAATTATAGGAAGTTACACAGTAACTTATAACGTAAGTGATACAGCAGGGAATGCAGCAACACAAGTAACAAGAACGGTAAATGTAGTTGACACGACTGTTCCAGTAATTACCTTATCGGGAGATGCAACTGTTACCATTGAGGCGGGAGCCTTGTACACAGATGCTGGCGCTACAGCCACAGATAACTTTGATGGAGATTTAACTTCAAGTATTGTAACGGTATCTACAGTAAATACAGCAATTGCAGGAAGTTATACAGTAACTTATAACGTAAGTGATACAGCAGGGAATGCAGCAACACAAGTAACAAGAACGGTAAATGTTGTAGACACTACAATTCCTGTAATCACACTTGTAGGAGACGCTACAGTCACTATTGAAGTAGGAACAAACTATACAGATGCAGGTGCTACTGCAACAGATAATGTAGACGGAGATATAACATCCAGTATTGTCGTAACAGGTACTGCAGATGTAAACGTACTGGGGAATTACACGATTAGCTATGATGTTAGCGATGCTGCAGGAAATGAAGCAATGCAAGTAACAAGAACGGTAAATGTTGTAGACACTACAATTCCTGTAATCACACTTGTAGGAGACGCTACAGTCACTATTGAAGTAGGAACCGAGTACATAGATGCTGGCGCTACGGCCACAGATACCTATGAAGGAAATATTACTTATGATATTACAATCGTAAACTCAGTAGATACTAGTGTTGTAGGAAGCTATACGGTAACTTATAACGTAAGTGATACAGCAGGGAATGCAGCAGCACAAGTAACAAGAACGGTAAATGTAGTTGACACGACTGTTCCAGTAATTACTTTATCGGGAGATGCAACTGTTACCATATGGGTGGGAGCTGTTTACACAGATGCAGGTGCTACTGCAACAGACAACTATGATGGAAATATTACTGATAATATTACAATCGTAAACCCAGTAAATACAGCAATTGTAGGAAGTTATACGGTAACTTATAACGTAAGTGATACAGCAGGGAATGCAGCAACACAAATAACAAGAACTGTAAATGTCGAAGACACTACTATTCCTATAATCATACTTGTAGGAGACGCTACAGTCACTATTGAAGTAGGAACAGACTACACAGATGCAGGTGCTACTGCAACAGACAATGCAGACGGAGATTTGACTTCAAGTATTGTAACAGTATCTACAATAAATACAGCAATTGTAGGAAGTTATACGGTAACTTATAACGTAAGTGATACAGCAGGAAATGAAGCAACACAAGTAACAAGAACGGTAAATGTTGTAGACACTACAATTCCTGTAATCGCACTTTTAGGAGACGCTACAGTCACTATTGAAGTAGGAACAAACTACACAGATGCAGGCGCTACTGCAACAGACAACTATGATGAAAATATTACTGACAATATTACAATCGTAAACTCAGTAAATACTAATGTTGTAGGAAGCTATACGGTAACTTATAACGTAAGTGATACAGCAGGGAATTCAGCTGCACAAGTAACAAGAACGGTAAATGTAGAAGACACTACAATTCCTGTAATCACACTTGTAGGAGACGCTACAGTCACTATTGAAGTAGGAACAAACTACACAGATGCAGGTGCTACTGCAACAGACAACTATGATGGAGATATTACTAATAATATTACAATCGTAAACTCAGTAGATACTAGTGTTGTAGGAAGCTATACAGTAACTTATAACGTAAGTGATACAGCAGGGAATGCAGCAGCACAAGTAACAAGAACGGTAAATGTAGAAGACACTACAATTCCTGTAATCACACTTGTAGGAGACGCTACAGTCACTATTGAAGTAGGAACCGACTACACAGATGCAGGCGCTACTGCAACAGACAATGTAGACGGAGATATAACATCCAGTATTGTAACGGTAAACTCAGTAAATACTAATGTTGTAGGAAGCTATACGGTAACTTATAACGTAAGTGATACAGCAGGGAATGCAGCAATACAAGTTTCAAGAATTGTATCGGTAGGTAATCCGGTGGATGATAACACAGCACCAGTAATCACACTTGTAGGAGACGCTACAGTCACTATTGAAGTAGGAACCGACTACACAGATGCAGGCGCTACTGCAACAGACAATGTAGACGGAGATTTGACTTCAAGTATTGTAATAGTATCTACAGTAAATACAGCAATTGTAGGAAGTTATACGGTAACTTATAACGTAAGTGATACAGCAGGGAATGCAGCAGCACAAGTAACAAGAACGGTAAATGTAGAAGACACTACAATTCCTGTAATCACACTTGTAGGAGACGCTACAGTCACTATTGAAGTAGGAACCGACTACACAGATTCAGGCGCTACTGCAACAGACAACTATGATGGAGATATTACTAATAATATTACAATCGTAAACTCAGTAGATACTAGTGTTGTAGGAAGCTATACAGTAACATATAATGTTAGCGATGCTGCAGGAAATGCAGCAACACAAATAACAAGAACGGTAAATGTCACAGCCGATCAAACGAGTCCAGAAATTGCTTTAGTAGGTGCAAACCCACAGAGCATCGAATTAGGAACTGCTTATAGTGAACTAGGCGCTACAGCCACAGACAATATAGACGGAAACATTACAGAAAACATCGTTATTGATGCAACCGCTGTTAATGTAAACGCCCTGGGGGATTACACAGTAACTTATAACGTAAGTGATACAGCAGGAAATATAGCAGAGGAAGTAACAAGAACGGTTAATGTAGTAGATACCTCAGATCCAGTTCCACCTGTAATCATATTACTTGGGAGTTCCAGTGTTTTTGTAGAATTGGGAACTGATTATACCGATGCAGGTGCTACCGCATCAGACGGTACAGGTGGAAATATAACATCCAGTATTGTCGCAACAGGTACTGTAGATGTAAACGTACTGGGGAATTACACGATTAGCTATGATGTTAGCGATGCTGCAGGAAATCAAGCAACACAAGTAACAAGAAATGTTTCTGTTGTGAATTACTCAGTACCTGTAATTACATTATTAGGAGATGCCATTATTTCTTTACAAAAAGGTGCTCCTTACTTCGATTTAGGTGCAACTGCTTTAGATAGTACAGACGGAGATATTACAAATCACATTAACATCGTCAACCCAGTAAATATAAACGATTGGGGAACTTATACAATTACTTATAATGTAAGTAACTCAGCGGGAACTGCTGCGATAGAGGTAACAAGAACAGTTGTTATTCCAGAAGAATTTTGTGATTTTTCTGAAGATTTTGAAGATTTTCCTCCTACAGGCTGGACTATTTTAAACTCCAATACCCAAAGCAATGACATAACTCAAACAGATGTAACATCGAGAGACGGAATGTATAGTTTGCGTTTTTCTTCGAAAGAAGTAGATACTTCCTACGATCAATACTTGGTGAGTCCAGCATTTACCCCCTCGGATATAGAAAAAGAAATTTCTTTTTATTATTTGGCTTCGGAAGCAGATGAAGAAGAGGTCTTTAAAGTAGGTTGGTCTACAACAGGTGATAATTTAGAAACTGATTTTGCCTGGTCCGAAGAAATTATAGCCCAATCGGCAGAAGATTTAAATGATATGTATCTATATTCTAAAGATGATCTTCCCGTTGGGACTAAGTATGTTGCGATTCACTATTATTCAGATAATAAAAATCATCTCTATATAGATCGTTTGTGTTTGCATTCAACTCCTGTGGGAAGCTTTAACCCTGGTATTACACTCATAGGAGCTGAAGATGTTGCTATAAAATTGGGATCTACTTATACAGATGCTGGTGCAATAGCATTTAGTGAGGAAGGTGTAAATATTACAGCTAATATTGTAACCGTAAATCCAGTAGATGAAAACTCAGAAGGAACCTATACAATCACATATAATGTAAGCGATACTAATGGAAATCAAGCGACAGAGGTAACAAGAACAGTCACTGTTTTTACAAGTATGTGGAACGGTAGTGTTGATAATGATTGGGATACGGCAGCAAACTGGAGTTCAAACTCCGTTCCTGGTCCAACGGCTTCAGTTAGAATCCCAAAAACAGGAATTACAAACTTTCCTACTGCCTCAAATGCGGTTACTCTAAATGCGGTTACTATAGAATCGGGAGCTAGTTTAATTACAGAATCTACGTTTTCGGGCTCTTTAACCTACAAAAGAAAGTTACACCTAGCGAATGACTGGATTTTTATATCCTCCCCAGTAGCGGAGGTGGATATAGCAGATGTAATTTCAAATACAGATTTACAAACAGGATCTGGAACTCATATAGGTATATCTACATACGATAACAGCATTCCCGGATGGTCATACTATTCCACAACTAGCTCAGGAATTATGGGTTCTGGTGATGGGTTTGCTGTTTTGGTGAATTCTGGTGATATATTTTTTACTGGAACTATGCCAACAGGACCAGTAAATAAAAGTCTTACCAGAGATGTAAATGGATGGAACCTAATAGGGAATCCATACCCTTCTTATCTTGCTATTAACAACACTGCAAATGAAGATATTAATTTTCTAGACGTTAATAGCGCAAATCTCTCAAGTAATTATTCAGGTATTTATCTTTGGGATGTAGCTAATCAGAATTCGTCGATTAAGGTAGTTAATCATGCTACAGGTCCTTATAATATGTATCCAGGACAAGGATTCTTTGTAAATACAAATAGTAATGGTAATTCAGTTTCTTTTACCGAGCAAATGCAAAGCCATCAAGCTACAGGAACTTTTTATGGACCTATCGAGGCTACTCCTTCAATTATCTTAGCAATAGAAAACAATGGTAATGTAAAAACGACGACAGTAAAATATTTTGATACAGCAACTGCTGGTTTAGATGTGGGATATGATGCTGGTGCATTTACCGGAGGCGGAACAAGTACATTTAATTTAAACACGCATCTGCCAGAAAATAGTGAAGGTATAGACTTTACGCTTCAGTGTTTATCTACTCAAGAATATGAAACAAGTGTTATTCCAGTAGCATTAACGACTGAAGCAGGTTTAGAAATTGCATTTTCTGTGGAAGCCTTGAATTTACCTACAGGAATCAAAGTGTTTTTAGAAGATAGAGTAACAAATACATATACACGATTAGATGAAGCAAATAGTGAATATATTGTTCAGTTAGATGAGCCTGAAAATGGAATAGGGAGGTTTTACCTACACACTAAATCAAGTATTTTAACAACAGACACTATAGATTTAAACAATATTATTATCTATAAAGCAGATTCTTCTACGATAAGAATCGTCGGTCTACCTCAAGATATATCTACTTTTAAATTATTTAATATTTTAGGAGCTCAGTTAGTAAAAAATACTTTCATGCCCAAAGGGATAGTTAATATAAATCTACCTCCATTACCTTCGGGAATTTATATTGTATGGTTAGAAAATAAATTTGGAAATGTGGTTAAAAGAATAATTATAGAATAAATAAAATTCGATGAAAGATTATAAAGACGATGATTTAAAAATGAATCGCAGAGAAGCTATTAATAAAATAGGTGATTTTGGAAAATATGCCTCATTAACAGCTTTAGGCACCTATTTGTTTTTGAACCCTTTAAAGGCTCAAGCACTTAGCGCAGATCCTGTATTTGATAATCCAGGAAGTGGGTTTACCCCAGTAAGTGGGTTTAGTAAAAAAGGTAGAAAAAGTAGAAAAAGAGGTTAGTTATTAATTTAAACCAAGACCTAATTCCTATGGTCTCCAAAATTATTCTTGGAAATAATATTTTATTCTGGGAGGCTTAATAGCAATCAAAGCCAATGTAGCTGTCTATATGATCAATAACATCATAACAGCTGCTTTAAATGTCTATAAAGACACCTTGGATAAAGACCAACTTGTTTTAAAAATTACTGCCACCGCAGGAAATTGTAAATCATACTTTTAAAAGATAGGATTATGACACTCAAAGGAATTAAAAACTTTGCATATTGGGTTTGGTCAATACTTAAAAAATAAGTTTGGTGCTTGAAGTAGGCACGGTACAAATTATCCCCAACAATAACATTTTATTCTTGAAGATAATAAGTTGTAAAAGAAGCCAAATCTTCCCCAAAATAGTGTGACTTAACTCCTCTTGGCTCCACGGCATTATTCCCTAAAATAAATTTTATTTTAGGGAATAATTTTTTGGACAAGACTCTCACATTTCTGCAGGTTTAAAAATTAAGGGTGTAATCATATTTATATTATTTCAATTTTAATTTCTTCTCAATTGCTTCAATCATAATATTTGCAATATCTAGACCCGTTGCAGACTCTATTGCCTCTAACCCTGGA
>Ga0233438_10003536_pt1 | contig 14380 bp, 3 predicted proteins | sample SI_123_September_FD_182720 | JGI IMG/M metagenome (GOLD analysis project Ga0233438, IMG submission 182720) | Seawater microbial communities from Saanich Inlet, British Columbia, Canada - SI_123_September2016_10_MG | ecosystem: Environmental > Aquatic > Marine > Inlet | place: Canada: British...
ATTCTCTTCTATGAAAACATTCACGAAAGCTGACCCAGTCGTACTGATGACACGTGAAAGTACAGATGGTCGTTTGTCATAAAGAACTCGGGTTCCATCGATAGATACGGCTATGACATTCCTCTCAAAGAAGATATTGACCTTTCGGTAGGTATCCACGATGGTAGGAATAGTAGCGCTAGCGAGTGTAGTTCCATTATCGTACTTGAGGGTCAAACTAGTATCCTTAAAATTTAGGGTGTATCCCGAAGTATTCGAAGTCTTATCTTCATTATAAAAGTTAAATTCTACATATTTTCCGGAATGACCCTTAACATCAAAATCGGCAACCCAAGTTGTAGGGAGTTTGATACCCCACGTGTTAGACGAGGAATATTCAATATTCTCTGTTATGAGTAGGTTATTCTTTACGATATTCAAGAGACCCTGGTTCAGACCTGAGGTTTCAGCAACTTCAAGTTTTCCCACCCGAAGTGTGGCATTCCCAATGTCTAGAATGCCGTCTGGTGGTTCGAACGACATTTAATATAAGGTGAGGTTATTTTTCTTACAACTTGGGACACAATTTGTAAGAAAGAGTTTTAACCACAATCGGTGTCGTGGTGAAGTTTCACATGTTCACCAGTGGTTAATTTTCATATACTATGTCTTCGGGGAGGGGGTCACTTGTATCTATTTTCGTATAATACGGTTGTAAGTTCGAAAGAACAAACTCTGGTATTACCTGAGCGACGTATTCTTCACGTTTTTCTAAAGATAAGCTTATATAGTCCTGAAGAGATATTTCAAAATACCCCGTTGGAACATACTTTCTAAAAACAGTGTAGGAAGGCTTTACATTTAGAAGACTATTGTACACATTCGCATCGATATTAGAATGAGTTGTAATATTTGCAACGGATAAATTGGAATAATGTTTGATCACCTTAACATAGTGGTGAGGACTATCCGTTGTCGTGACATTCGAATATTCTACGACCGGTGTGTATCCACTTTGTAATTCCGGGTTTAATTGATTATAGGCATTCGAAGAAATATTCGCATACACATTGATACCATCATATATCATAAGATTTGAATAGTAACCAATGGTATTTGAAGAATAATAATTACATTCAAGATAATTCGCTTGTTCATCTACCGATAGATTTGAGTATTCGGCCACTGAAATATTTGAATACACATTAGACTGAGTAATACTTACGTTCGAGAAGTACGACATTTAATATAAGAAGGGAAAAGAAATTTATCGACTAAACTGCATTCCTCTACCACCCGGTTTATATGAATACTTAAACCTAAAGTATTCTTCCAAAAACTTAACCTGGTGAGTGGTAATTTGGCCTTCGTTTCGCTCGAAATGAATTATTTCACCGAAAAATTGTTTTTCTGGATTACCTCTGTCCAATGAATATCTGTTACCCCAATAAATTGCGGAGGCTTTGTTGTTACCTCCATAACTTCCGGAATTACTTATGTCTTCAGATAGAGAACCTCTAGTTAATGTACAAAAACCTATTCGGTTTCTGGTAAGACCCGCTACGGAGTTCGCGGATGAAACTACAACTGCGTGTACAGACATTCTTTCGTCGGTTACATCGTCACCTAAGAGTCCCAAAACTGTAGCACTATTTTCGTTATTAGTTCCGCTGTTGTTGTCTATGACGCCGTACCCGGTACCATAAAAGGTATTTAAATTCGCCTTGGGCACCGCTCCCCCCGAATCAAATCCTATAAAAACACGGGGGGTTTGGTTGTCCTGATAATACATAACGGGGGATCCATTAGCTTTTGTACCACCTATAGTAGTTCCATCTGTAGATGTACACGCGACATGGAATGTTGTGGATTCGTGTCCCCATTGTGCCGTGCCGTTCGAGTTAGTTCTCATATGTGAATTAGCTCCGACATGTGTCCAAAATCTTCTTCCATTGATGAATCTGATTTTACACGTACCGTTTGACGCGGATCCGCCAGCATATGCATTCATATATGAATAGTGCCAATTACTACTTTTATTATACACGTATCTAAGATACTGTCCGTCGATACCTCCATTATTTGAAGCGTCTCCTATGTATTTATCGTCGTCCACATCATACCAGAAATCCGGTTGCCAACTTAAAATCGTATTTTCCATATAAGGTAAATTACGCAACATTCCCGACCAAAATAGATCGCCTCGTATTTCTAGCGCCGCTTGTGGAGTTTCTCCGTTTGCGAGTCCTATACCTACCCGCGTTTTTTCAAAATTGACAAAATTATAACCCTCATCACAACGACCCATCTCATAGAGTGTTCTAACTTCTTGAGAGTTAAGAACAGCGTTATAAATTTTTATGTTAGAAATCCAACCATGTACCATTTGACTAAGATTGGGTGAAGACATTAAGTGAACTACAACTGGGGGTGCCTGACCAAAATTTATTGATGTGCTCTCGCTGCTGTCCCAATCAACTTTTTCCACCTCACTACCGTTTACATATATAGCCATAGTATCTTTACCGGAATTACCCGTATTTTTAGTCATCACGATATGTTGCCAGACATCTCTATGAAGTAGTCCGTTTCTCGATTGGATACCAGTTCCACCAATCGTATTATACCATTTACTATTTACGAAGTAAATACCGGCAAATTGGGGCCGAGCATATACACCCTTATCACCTATACTTATTAACGTGGCAGCTGTGTGACCAAGAGCCGATGTCGTGGTCAGTCCCACAATTTTCGCCCAACACCCGTACGTAAATGCTTGATCCCCGGTCATATTCTTTATTTCCGACGATTGAATATAATCATTTACACCATCACAAAATAAAGCCCTTTCATTTGTGTCATAATAAGCTCCACCCCCCAAGAAAGCGTCATTACCCAATCCGGATGTATCTCTAACAATTCCATCGACTATGGGATTCGACGAAGTATTATATTCAACGATTAGTTTACCTCTTTGGGGAGTATTATCCGTATCGATGGGTGCACCAATCCTAGAAACTGTGAGACTTTTAGTAAGATTCAACTCTCCATCATTAAGAATACTATTTCCTTGGTTTCTTATACCGTAAAACTTTATATCGGACAAATTTGTATACGCATCTCCTACGATTGCGTGATATTTGTAGTATTCGGGGTTGTCGAAATTCTTAAATTCAAGTTCACCACCATAATCCGGGCAACCACGGCTAAATGGAACACCCGCTACATTAGAAGTTGCTTCTTCGCGGGTTAATCCCGATACAATCTTTGTCCAATTTGTGTTATCCTTACTTCCCCATACACTTTTAATATTGGAAGCCATATTCCATACACGTACACGACCTGAATCGGATATAGTTACGTTATTGTATCCCAATTCACCAGCTACTATAGTAGAACCATCACGTGATAAACACAACGATTGACCATTATTACCCTGATTACCATAACCCAAATAACCATCGTCGGTTGGATAGCCGGTTGCGCCTATGTGCCAATATCTATAGAATCCGTCTTCTTCCTTTGGATGTTTTCGCTGCCACACTTCACCATCGTACTCATATGTATGTAATTTACCTTGATTTGTGCCATCAAAGGGTTCACTAATAACAAGCCTTTTCCCATCACCAGAAATACCAACTTCGTGACCGAAATAATCATCGGTACTATCACCTGTGTCGGGACTTGCGATAACTATTGGAGAATTCCAAGCTGTACCATTCCAGTGATATACATGTACAGCACCATTATCAGATGTGATCGCACCCTCGGCTTCATCTGCGCTTTTGACACCCACGGCTAAAACTGTACCATCATTGTTTATTCTACAACAAGGTCCAAAACCATCGTTTGTATCGGCGTATGTTAACCCGGAACCTTTTTGGGTCCACGCGGAACCATCCCATTGGTATACTTCGACCCTGGGTGGTTGACTTGTACCACCTGGAAGTTTAGTACCTATGGCTATATGATTACCGTCTTCGCTCATATCTAACCCATGTCCAAATTCTTCTTGTGTGTAGTCTCCCAAAAGATCATCGCCTTTCTGAGACCAAGCACCATTAGTGTATGTAAACACACGAGCTAAACCTCTATTAGTGAGACCACCCGAGTCATATTTTGTTTCACTTAGAAGTAGAGTTTTACCATCATATGAAAATCTAGCACCACCTTGACCCATACGATAATCTACACCTTGTCCCACGAAGGCGTCTTCCACATTAGCAGCTCCCGAACTTAGAGTGTGAGGACCAGAATCAGGTAAAATAGTCCAAATAGATCCCACCAGGTAATATACACGAACGGAACCCGAATCAACAACGCCGTTACTATGCTCACGTGGCGCACATACCGCTAAATACTCACCATTACCAGACAGTGCGACATACGTACCGAATTGGTCACTGGTGGCCTGACCAGTAATAACGTTACCTACCAGGGTCCAGGAACCATCAACCCAATCATATACCCTTACTCTACCTGTTGAACCACTGTAAAGATATCCACCGATAGCGATGCGTGTACCGTCATGATTACACGCGACTGCGCGTCCAGCCTGGGACCCGTTATCTGGACCAAGTATATTATTACCCACTTGATTCCACCGAGATTGTGCACGAACTTCCACCTTTTTTAGTTTTATGCTATCGGGTGTTTCCAGTTTAAGCCATGCACCATAATCAACTTCTTCGGAAAGACGAGTGTGTCTCTCGGGTGTAGAATACCACGATCTCCCAATGAGTCCATTAAAAGCTTCGTATCCATTTCCTTCGGCAGTTGTTATCATAAAAGTACCCTGCCCTTCCACAAATGGATTCTCACCGGATACAGCGTATTTTGGAAACTTTTCCATCACGTGAGGTTCATCCACCACCGTCAAAGCACCTTCAGGTTCAGTCGTGCCCACACCTACGCGACCCTTGTAGAAGGTCATCGAGGATTTCTTGTGCCCGAATTCATCCTTTTGCGCGTCGTAAATCTCTTGGATCCGCTCGTCACCCAAGTACTGGTCGTAGACCCTAAAGTTCGCCACCTTACCCGCGAAGGGACCACCCACGATGGCGGGGGTGCCGGTATCTTCTTGGGTGCCGTAGTATTCGAGTTCGGGAATACACAAATACCCATCAGTACCCGCTGCAAATGTTTTTGTGACAATAAATGCGTAGTATTTATAATAATTGTTTGTGGTTACGTTAAAAGAGGCTGTCTGTGATGCACCTGTAAATCCGGAATTTGTGAAGGTGTGTAGATGCACCCAATCAGAATCATTATCACTTCCCCACACCTGCCCGGCTTCTACCGATTGTGTCCAAAGCGTCGCATCATTCCTTGAGGTGAAAACATATTTATTTAACTTAATCTTATTTGGAAGTTTTAGTTTTAACCATTCACCATACGGAGTCGAATCAGAAGCTGATAATCTTGATGCGGTTGTCCCAGTCGTATTAGCGTTACCGTCGTTATCGTAATTATTACCCGTAAGTAACATTCCAATTTCAGAGGCAATTCCGTTAAAAGCTTCCCAAATCAGATTTTCGCCTACGATCGCTGTTTGAGACCTACTCGCACTCGCCACATACCCCCTCTGGGCCGGACCCGTCATCGTCACGTGTGGATACTTGAGGACCCGCGTCGGCTCGGGGAATCGGGTCAGGTCGCCTTCCTTGTGGCCAACGAAAATGAGCCGTGCAACAGACCAATATACAGCATTTACACCATCATTTTGTGTGTCGTTTTTTAGAATGTGTGTACAAATGAATCTAAAATATCTATAGTCTTTATAATTACTACCTTCTGTATCTATGGAACCAAAATTACCTCCAGTTAAAGGTTTAGGACCCGTAAATCCTGTTCCACTCGGGTAAGCAGCTCCATTATGGGAACCGTAATCACTATCAGCCATTCCCGTGAAATTATGAAGTGTTTTCCAATTTGTTCCGTCATCAGATGCTACTATAGAACCAGCGAAAGGTGATCTGTTCCAACCCCAAGCATCATTCTCACGTTGGTACTTTATATCGTTTAAGTATATACTATGTGGAAGTTCGAGTTGTAACCATTCACCTGATATAGTTTGTGTACCCGTACCCGAAACTGGTACGGATGTTGTACTCACCGGTCCCTGATATACACGCGCACCAGTCCCACCGGGTGTGTATCTCCAAAGCCCGTCAAAACGAGTGTGTTTAGCAAGATAAAGTTGCGTGGCAGATTGTGTAAACGCATCATACGCGTGATAAGCGTCGTTGAGTACACTACTCGCACTCGCTTTATAACCACCCCTTTCGTGGTTACCGTTACCGGAAGATTCAGAATATGAGGCAGCTAATTCAGTAATTTCATAAGGTGGATAGTTCCCGAAGCTATCTACTACCTGATCCTCCTTAACCTTCCGTCCGTCCACGTAGGTCACCTTGGACCCACCTTCACCTTGGTACGCATAGGTCACGTTGTGCCAGGTATTCGCGGCGATTTGGGTATCGTCAACTTTAAGGAAAGCCTTATCGTACCCCGACCCTATACTGAAGAGCTGTTGGGTCGTCGCATTGGCCTCCAAATTCGAGGCGTTAATCCAAGTGGAGACTGTGTGTGGTACATCACCCTCGAATCCAAGGGAACCTGTGGTCACGTTACTCTCCGTAGACCCGTCCAAGGTCCAATACTTACCTGTAGAATCGTACGTGGCGTTGTGGTGGATCACAGATTTATTCGAGTCAGTCACAAGATTGTTTGATGTATTATCACCAGGTATGAACCCATCCCCATCGAAATACATCACGTAATTGTTCGACCGAACAGAGTTGAACGTAGACTTTAGGGTAGTGTCTAGGGAAAGGTCACCGGGGGGTGCGGGCTCTTCGTAGCCGTAGTATTCGAGTTCTTGACACGCGTATCGAGTGTCACCACCAACGAGTGTTACTGCAATAAATCTATAATAGTCATAATATTCTGCGTTATTTACATCAATCTGTGTAAATTCTCCCATTATAAAATCACTGCTAGTTTTCGTAAAATTTTTGACAAGTGTCCAATCTGAACCATTGGTACTTCCGGCTATTATACCTGATATAGGTACTCGATCGTATCCATAAGTAGTTTGCGTCCCGAAGTTTACATGTTTGACGCGAATTTTTTTAGGTAATTTAACTTGTATCCAGTCACCCAAATATGAGGTTCCACTTACTGTTGTCGATACACCCCCTGTGTGGGCACCCGTACCACTATTATATCTATTATCAACCGTTTCATGTGAAGGTGTGTGATCCCCAAAGCCTTTCTGATCAAATACTTGCCACACCTGTCGTCCGGTTTGTATAGGGGGTGCACTACCACTCACAGTATACCCCGCTTGTGTGTACGTATTGGTCGAGTCATTCCTATCAAACTTCCCCTCTTCAAAAGCAATCTCGGGAAACTTCTTGAGAGGCATCTCCTTTGGCTCCCTCCCATGAGGTCCCGTGTATTCCGCGAGGACGTTGGAACCAACCTTCACCTGGGCGTTTGAGGTGAGCGTAATATTCCCACCGATCTCGACGTTCGCCGTGGTTGTGAACCCCGTGGTAGCATTGGCAAATTGAATAACATTCGCTGTGACGTTACCGACATTAGATACAGAGGCAAAATCAAAGGCTGGACTGATAGTGAGATTGGAAATTTTGATTCCCGAAGCGACCACGTTTCCTGTGACACTTACTGGATCTACCGAATCCTTATCTACATGAAATCTGGTACCTACTGAAAAATTCTTAGTTGGTGCTGAGTTAGAAACGCCGATATTGGTTGCCGCGTTGAACTTATCCGCTCGAACATTGGCGTTAACTATGTCTAAGTTCCCTGCCGCCGGTAGGATACTATTCGACATTTATTATAAGAGGAGGTTTTTTTAAATGAAAAAGTCCGAGGGAAAGTGGACAATCGACGAAGTCGATTGGAACGACGAACTTTAGAAACTCTGTTCAGTTTGTAAAGTTTGTAAAGAAGCACTTGGTTTACAAGTCCTACGGACTTGGGAAAGTGCACTCAACCTGTGCAGCCTTCCAAACGGCATTCGCTTGGTCTGTGAGGGCACCAGAAGCATCGATATACCTGAGTTCATGAACGGTTGTCTTACTTTGAGGGGTATATAACGATTGGAGATTGGACGTGACAGGCTCGACCACCGTGACCGTATACTCCGCGCGTTGTTCGGGAGTGAGTGCGGCATAGGCCCCGACACGAATAGATGTGTTTGAGACTTCATGGAAAAATGAAGTATACCCAGGTGTCACGACGAGATTCGAATCGAGGGCTTCGTAGGCACTCGCCGTGATGTTGGAATATTCAACTACATTTGAAGCGGGACTCTCGATGACCTTCGTGTAGTCCACGTGTACATTGGTATCATACAGACCCGAAGCGATGTTGGAATACTTCAAAACTGGCGTGTACCCTTCTATCTCGACGGGGGACGTGTTACTCTTCATGATAGCAGTGTATCCTTCTCGAACGTCCGCTTCCAGATTGGAATACACCCCAATTTCGACGTTCGTGTAGACGTTGACACCATCATACACGACAACGTTAGAATAGTGAGACACGACGTTTCCTTCATAGTGTGAAATGGTGTTGGAAGTCCAATAGCTCACTTCATCCTTCTGGGTCACTGAAACGATATTGGAGTAGTACGTCTCCATTTCTGATATAACACAGTCCTCTGAACTTCTACATATACCAGGAGTTCCCTGTGTAAAATAACCAGGTATATTTGAAAATGTGATACTATCACCTACATGAAGAATAGAATCATTTTGGTTTGTGATCCATACTTTTACTTTACCATGAGTTTTAGGTGTGACCAACGAAGGAAGGTCACGAAGGTTTTGGCGATACGTTTCCCATTCACTTTTTTTAGCGTCATCTAATGTTGCGTTATTCAATTGAGTCCAATCACTATTTAAGAGTCGTAAATCGCGTTCACGTCTCACACTTTCCAATAAAAATCTGTTACGCGATTCGTTCGCCTGTTCATTAACTGAAAATGTACACGTTCCGTTATCATGTAAAGTAAAGGAAAGTATTTCTGGTGACTCATGATACTCCTCTGGAACTTCTACGAGCACATGCGTATGTGGAACATCATCAACTTCATTAACAATTTCATATTGTTTTGTTAGTCGATTTATGAAAAAATACATATATTATACCTCTATACTTTTATTTTAAGCGTACGCCCCAACCATACCAACATCTACCAATAATTTGATATCATTATATTGGATTCCATTAGCAACTGTATACGGACCATACAACCTAAGTCCGTCAGCTGCACCTCCAATCGCCCAACCCCCGGTTCCAAAGCTAGCCACCAACGTTGGTAATTGTCTTTGATTACACCCTATTTGATTCCATGGAAGGATGATATAAGGCGTTTGACTACTTGCATTTGCTCTATAGACTATATACCCAGTTAACGATACCAACGATCCCACACGTGATATTTGCATTCGTCTTTGCCAGTGATAGTTAATTCCACTCGGAGCGTAGACGGTAATGGTGATAATATCTTGATATAAGAAATTACCATTTAGAGGTTCACTTGGGTCATAAGATATAATACTACCAACATAATTATTAGTTTTTATTTGGAGACCTCTCGCTCCACCCGCTCGCTGAACACGACCTTCTATGGACACATCACCTCGTATATCCAAATCGGTCTGCGGAGCCTCTCCATCCCCTAAGCCGATCCCGACCCGAGTCTTCGAGAAGTTCACCACGTGGTGTCCCTCGTCGCACCGACCCATATCGTAGAGGGTCTTGACCTCTTCGGCTGTGAGGGCACAGTCGTAAAGTTTGAAGTTGGAGATTTTACCATTGAACAACGCCCCAGCTCCAAAGTGGTCAGCCCCGATTGCTAGAATTGCGTTGGCATTTAAATTAAGTGTCGCAGCACTAGTACCCCCAGTCGGACCAGCTATAGATACACCATTTACATATAACTTATATGCTGTAGAAGATGAACCACTGAGACCACCATCGTAAGAATATGCGACGTGAAACCAAGATCCTATACTTATACCGGTACTAGCGAATAATGTATTCGAACCATTTAAACCAAATGTTACTTGATTCGAAGCGGCGATGGCAACTTGTAATCTTTTTGCCGCTGCTTCCGGCCCTTCACCTAGTTGCATAAAAACGCCGCCCAACACGTCCGGGTTTACCCAGAAACTCGCGGAGTTAACGTAAGCACCTGCGGGATTACCGATATTACCAGTAATAATGTGATAATTCGACCCATCAAACTCAAAAGCCTTCGCATTCGCATCATAGTAGGCTCCGCCGACTAACGACCCATCATTCCCCCTTCCACTCGTGTCCCTGACAGCCCCCTCGAACGTGGGGTTGGTCGAGGTATTGTATTCCACCACGAGCCTGTCCCGCCTAGGTGTATCGTCCGCGTCGAGAGCCGGCCCAATTCGGGGAACATTTAACGATTTCGTGAGGGTCAGTTCACCATCGTGGAGGACGGATTGACCCTGCTCACGGGTGCCGAAGAACTTGAGTTCAGCCATGTTCGCCGCATAATAATGGTTACTGTGGGTGATAACTATAGCAGCTGCATTTATTGGTTTCGTGTGTGAAAGGGTATACTTGTTGTAGTTGTACGCTACCCATGAAGCACCACTGAATTCACCAATTTTGGACCATGTGAGACCACCATCTTCACTTCCCAAGAATACCGCTGTATTGGGTGTAACCGTCGGATTCGCCGGCGACTGAATGTGTGCCTGGCTTAAATTAACCTTAAACGGAAACTTGAGACCATACCATATACCTTCATATCCACCGAGCGATCTCCGTCCGCTAGCATTTCCTGTGTATATCGCGGGATCAGCTAACGGGTTTCCACTACCAACGGCTGAACCAGTCGCCCCGGCAGAGTTCAATGCAAATGATTCAATCTCTGAATAAAGATTGTTGAAAGTTTTATCGAAAAGTACTAATGGATTGTCTGTCGCATTATTGTGATGACTTGGTTTATCAACAGAATATAATACTTCATATGTTCCATGTCCGTCTATATAAACCTTTGAATTGTCCGCGGTGATTGGACCGACGGAGGGAATACCCCTAGGAGGAAACTCTTCCAAGTTGTGGGGTTCATCCAAGACCGCCAACCTCCCCTCAGGTTCCGTCGTGCCTATCCCGAGCCGACCTTTGTGGAGGGTAGCGGAGTTTTTAACTCCGCGGAAGGTGTCCTTTTGGGCATCCCAAATCTCGAGGGCTTGGTCCTCCCCAATAAACTTGTCGTACACCCTAAAGTTCGCCACCTTGTCGATGTTCCCGCCACCGATCTGGAGGGGGATCGAGATGTCTTCTTCTGTGCCGTAGTATCTTAACTCATAGGTTTGAGCACCGGCATGCCCCGATGTAGCTTGCAATATTACATAGGCGTGATATTTATAGTAATACGTTGGCGATGATATCGTAACAGTGTTTGTATCTTGTGCAAGTAATGTCAATGTGTCATCATTCAGAAGTCTCCAACCAGTTTGTGTCTTTGTGTTACTTCCCAAAATAGCAACTTTTGTTGGACGACGACCTGCATATGTAGCCACAACATCCACTTTGGTAATTTTTAATTTATGTGGGGTTTCTAAAATTACAAATTCACCCGTTTTAGTGACACTTCCACTTGGAACAGTAACTATTAAAGGACCTGGGTCAGGTAGATTATTTCCGGAATGTGTTCCCCCACTCCCCCCAACAGTGTATTCTTGTTTTACTTTCCAGAATGTAGATGTATCCCCATCAAAAACTTTCCATGGCTGCTGATCTTCACTCCCAGTTGGATATTTACCACTTGATGTTACGACATATCCTCTTTGAGCCGTGTCATCAGATCCCGATTGACCAGTCATCGCAATGTGCGGATACTTGAGAACGTTGGTGGGATCGGGAAGGCGGACCAGGTCATTCTCGCGGTGACCGTAGAGTTTGAGTTCACCTATCGCAACATAATCGTATGTGTTGTCAGTTGCACCAGTTCTAATTACGACAGCAAAATATTTCCAATATGTAGTCGCGTACGGTCCTGTCATGACATGAATATCTGGACTTGGGGCCCCCGTTGATGAAGTGAATGTTCTAGTTGTTTCTTCGTGTACGAGATACCAGTTTATATCATCATTTGAACCCACTATACTAAACAATCTCGGTTCTCGACCCAAACTACTAACACGGGGTACAATATCCACATATTCTAATACTATTTTGTGTGGCATTTGAATTTTCACCCATTCACCGTTATGTCCACCCCCACCACCTATCCAAGTTGATAATGTTGAGTTTGTGGATTCACGAGGATCTGATGTTGCGTATGTCTTTCCACTAACCCAATGTTCGGCATAACCACCTGTATCCGGACGAAAAGCAGCATATGGTGCATACCCTGCAATTCCTACACCACTCGCACTCACCACATACCCACCCTGTGCGTACCCCGTCATCGCGAAGGGTGGGTAGTCCCCGAAGGTATCTTCGGCTTGGTCTTCGGCCACCTTACGTCCATCCAGGTAGGTTACTCGGGAGCCACCTTCACCTTGGTACGCGTAGGTCAGGTTGTGCCACGTGTTCGATTGGAGTTTCAAATTTTCAGAGTTGAGGTGTTCCTGATCCGAAATGGAAAAAACACACGTATTGGAAACGTTCGCCTCCAAATTAGAAGAATTGAACCACATAGAGAGGGAGTGAGGGGCATCACCCGAAAGGAACGTATTGGCCTCGAGGGTCACATTAGATTCAACATTCCCCGAAAGTTCCCAGTATTTCTCCGCACTCACGTAGGTCGTGTGTGTATTGGAAACGGTTGGACCCACGACCCTATTGGTAAAGGTCTCACCTAAGCTCCCATCGACGTACACCTGGGCCCCAGTCGTTTGGGGTGTGTTCATTATGGAGGTGAAGGTGGTGTCCACGGAGGTGTCACCAGCTGGGGGGTCCTCTTCGTAGCCGTAGAGACTCCATTCAGCTATGTTGGGTGTCATGGTATTATCGTTAAGCAATCCAGTTGGGAACAATTTATTTGTAGCCAATCTGAAATATTTATAATAACTGGAAGAATTTACTTGAAAAATTCGTTTTTCTACAATTGTAGCACTGGTACTATACGGACCCCGGGTATCGTTATGATCGTATACAGTTGTCCAGTTAGTTCCATCATTAGAACCGAGTATTTTTGCTTCCTTGGGCATAATCCCGGTTATACCACTCGCACGTTTCCCCAGTACATATTTGTTTAGTTTAATTTTATTAGGTAATTCTATTTGTAACCATTCACCTCTATATGTTCCGGATCCATCAACATTTGTCGTTTCGACTGCATTAGTGGTAGCAAAACCCGGATTCGTACCGTTACCACCGTCATATAAATGAACGGCGGCATTGAATTCTTGGTGGGTACTATCATTATCATCGAATGCACACCACGGACTTCTTGATGATCGATAGTCCTGACTACTCGCCGTGACCGTATACCCCGCTTGGACATAGGTATTCGTCGACTCATTAGAGTCAAACTTCCCCTCTTCAAAAGAAATCTCCGGATACTTCTTCAACTTGGCAACCCCCCTCCCATGAGGCCCATGTTGATCCATCACAGTTTCACCACCGGTCGCGGCTTGTTGCGCCATAGCCACCTTCCCCCCATCGATCGAGAAGGATTCGGTGAACAACTGCCAATCTTGGAGGGCGACGTTGGAACTGTCCCCCGCAGCCTTCGTAGCGACGAGGGCATACTTCTTGAATTGCTCGGTCGCATTCACAGTGATTGTCTGGACGTTGGAGGCAGTCACAGGGTTACGGCCCGACCAATAGTTGATTTCAGTCCAAGTAAGATCATTGTTAGTTGCGTAGATATTCGCCGAAGCAGGGAACTGTGCGGCTGTTAGAGGAGTCAATTTCATATGACGAAGTGTGGTTTTATACGGGAACTCAATAGCGAGCCAGTCACCAAACTGCGTAGGGTGTAAATTAGAAAGTTGAGTAAGATTGTTTTCATGGAACACGTTGGCTCCACCGATGTATCCACCTGCGAGGTCACCACTGACCCAAGCGTTCGCAGTCCCATCAAAAGCATTGTAGGTATTAGAATTTGTAGCTAAGTTTGAAGTTGTGAGGGTGTACCCACCGTGGTTGGTCACGGTAGTGGCATTTGCGAAAAGATCCGAAGGGGGTTGTTCAGAAACCACCGCAAACTTGTTCATGAAAGTTCCCGAAGAATCTAAGAGTTCACCGGTAGTTCTGTCGTATGTCACAATGTTCGCAGCCACGTCAGCAACCCTGAGTGTATCGATGAAGACGTTACTGTCAAACTTAAGTCGACCACCTATATCGATATTAGACGCAACATCTATACCCC
>Ga0233438_10003537_pt1 | contig 14377 bp, 8 predicted proteins | sample SI_123_September_FD_182720 | JGI IMG/M metagenome (GOLD analysis project Ga0233438, IMG submission 182720) | Seawater microbial communities from Saanich Inlet, British Columbia, Canada - SI_123_September2016_10_MG | ecosystem: Environmental > Aquatic > Marine > Inlet | place: Canada: British...
GGACGAGACGCCGGAACCGCATGCCGTGAGCGGCGAAGGCGAGGGCGATGACACCGTCAATCAGGACGGCGGAACCGTCCCGAACGGTGAGGCCGGGGGTAACGCCTTTGACGGGGAGGACGAGGACGCCGACGATCACAAGCCGCTGTCGGACATCCTGATCCGCGATCTCACCGCGCATCGTACCCTCGGACTGCGCCTTGCCTTGAGCGAGCAGCCGGAGGTCGCCATCATCGCCGTCACCCATGCGCTATCCGCGCAAATTTTCTATCGCGGCGCGGACGCCCACGTTCTCGACATCCGTCCGGTTAGCACAATGTTGACCTCCCATGCGGATGGTATCGAGGATACCAAAGCGGGCAAGACTTGGGCGGATCACCACGCCCGTTGGGCGGCACAAGTGCCGCGCGACGTGTCCGACCTGTGGACATTCGTCAGGGAATTGGACCATGACAGCCGCATGGCGCTGTTTGCCCATTGCGCGGCCCTTACGGTCAACGCCGTAAAGCTGCCGATGGAGCGCAAGCCCCGTGCGGTGGCAACGGCGGACAGGCTGGCGGAGGCCGTGTCGCTCGACATGACCGCGCATTGGACGCCGACCGCGCGGACCTATTTCGGTCGGGTCACCAAGTCGCATATTCTTGACGCCGTGCGGCAAGCTGTCAGCATCGAGGCCGCCGAACGGATGGCTGATATGAAGAAGCAGGACATGGCTGAGGCCGCCGAGCAGTTGCTCGCCGGAACCGGCTGGTTGCCCGCACTGATGCGGACACCGTTAGCCTTGCAGGAGCGTGCCGGGCAACCACAGGCGGATGCTGTCACGGGGGCGGCGGATATGGACGCTTACCCCGCCGCTGCCGAGTAAGAGGCATGGCCGGGACCGCTCGCGCGGTCCCGGCTTGTCATCGTGCATCTGTCGAAATTTTTGGCCGCGCGCCTGATGGCGCGCGGCCAATCTCATGATACTCACGCCCTTGACAGGGCGCATTGGAAGCCAAACAGTTTTCTAACTAAAGCTGATGAAGCAAGAGCATTGTGGCCACCGCCTGTGACTCGCCCCGAAGGACGGCACGCCATTGCGGATTATGCCTCGGCCTAAAACGCGACATCGGTTACGGCAATTCGACGCCCTGACCTTTCACCGGCAAGGGTAGTTCGTGGCGGGCGCATCTAATCGTCCCTGACCTCGAGCTTGCACGCCGCACTCAGCGGATCTTTGTCGGTGCGCCCGGATGAACGCGCAGCAATGCGAATTCATGCCCCGTCGTTTGCAGGCCGCGCTTTCGCTTTCCGTTGAGCGGGGGAAAGTCTTTCCGCGACCGGTGTTGCCATGTCCTTGTGCGGCGGCGATGGCAGTAGTCATGGTGGTCTCCATCGATCTGTTTGATGGGCGCGCACCTCACGCAACCTCGAATGGACGGATCAAGCCCGAGGGACGGCTGCGCCTCGATCGCCTTCCCGCAAGGGCTCCGTCGGTTTATTTCCCCTGCCGCGAAGGGCGGCATTCCTCGCGGAACGCAAATAACCCGTCTAGCGCCCTCCTTCGCTGTGCTGCGGGCCTGACGGCTGCGGGCCGATCGCTCCCCGGGCCAAGGACCGCCATCGAGGCTGCGATGGTCGCGGCCCGACAACAGAACGGAGACCACCATGGCTACCATCGGAACCTTCACCGCGTCGGACAACGGCTACACCGGATCGGTCAAGACGCTCACGCTCAACGTCAAGGCGAAGTTTGTCGCGACCGAGGCGGAAAACGACAGGGCGCCCAATTTTCGCATCGTCGCAGGCACCACCGAATTCGGCGCCGCCTGGAAGAAGACCGCGAAGGAGAGCGATCGCGAATATCTCTCGGTCAAGCTCGACGATCCGAGCTTCCCGGCGCCGATCTACGCCTCGCTGGTAAAAGGTGATGGCGACGACAGCTTCACACTGATCTGGTCCCGCCGCAACGGCGACTGATCCAGCAGGATCGACTAGCCCCGCCTCTTCGGAGGCGGGGTTTTTCATGTGCTTATGGCCACAATGATGCAGGAAGAAAGGCGGGAGAAGACCTTCGGTCTCCCTGTTTTGGATTCGGTCACTCAGGGCTCCGCCCTCGCGCAGGCAAGGGTAAAGCACCGTACCGGTGCCGGCCGGAGCGGTCTCCCCGGTCTTCCGCGCCACGACAAAAATCAACGACGACATGAATGCCAGGCGCGTGCAGACGCGCGCGCGTCGCGCGCCCCTTCGGGCGGGTGATCCCCCTCCACTCCGGCCGCCCTTGCCCTTGCTACCCCGGTCTCGCCGACGGGCAGGGTTGCAGCGCAGCGCTGCGCTTTAACCAGCCCCAAAGGAGAATGAGCGATGACTATGATGACTTTGACCCAGACCGAGCAGCCTGTTTCCAGCGGCTTTCGTGTGGACATATCGCGCGGCGAACGTGTTGGCCGTGTGTCGTCGGAATGGTTTTCCCGGCCCGATGATGAACGCTATCTCAGCCTGACCGATCTCCATGACGCGGTGCGTCGCCGCGCTGATAGTGCACAGGCCCGCACCGTGGAAAGTCGTGCCGTAAGGGTGGAGGCTACCCGCGACAACGCCGAGCGGTTGGCTCTGATCGTGCCGGGACGTGATGAACCCATTGCCACCACCCATTGGAGTTTTGGCCAGTTGTGCAGCCTTGTCGGCGCGCCCTCATCCTATTTGCGGCAGCTTCCCGCGCCGCTGGCTGCAATCAATCTGCAACACGGCCTGCTGTCACACCGCGCCGAATTGGTGAAAACCTTGGAAACCAATTTGGAAACCAATGACGGCCGCGTCGAGCTCCGCGCCGTGACGGGGCCGGACTACGGCCGCATCTGGGATCATGAGCTGGTCGCCGCCGTCATGAAGATTGCGGGCAACGGGACCGGCGGTACCAAGTGGAAAGTCCCGGGAGTGTTGGACTGGAACACCATGACCCATAACCCCTTCGTGGACGTCACCAAGGACACCACGACGCTTTACGCCAGCGACCGCGACGTGTTCCTGTTCTTGGTCGACGACACCCATCCTATCGAAGCGGGACGTTTGCCGGATGGGTCGCCGGATTTGTATTTTCGCGGCTTCTATTGCTGGAACAGCGAAGTCGGATCGAAGACGCTGGGCATCGCCTCGTTTTATCTGCGGGCCGTCTGCATGAACCGAAATCTGTGGGGCGTCGAGAATTTTGAGGAAATCACCATTCGGCATTCCAAATTCGCGGCGCAGCGTTTTGCCCACGAGGCGACACCGGCTCTGACGCGTTTTGCCGATTCGTCGCCGTCGCCCTTCATCGCCGGTATCAAGGCCGCGCGGCAACGGATCGTCGCTCGCAACGACGAGGACCGCGACAGCTTCTTGCGCAAGCGGGGGTTCTCCAAGTCCGAGACCACAAAGATTATCGAAACCGTATTGCGCGAGGAGGGCCGCCCGCCCGAGAGCGTGTTTGATTTTGTGCAGGGGATATCAGCGCTGGCGCGCGGAAAGCCGCATCAGGACGTGCGTCTGGAGCTTGAGGGTAAAGCAAAGCGGTTGCTGGAACGCGCCGCCTGAATGGCAGGCCGCGCAGCCGAAATCCGGTTGCGCGGCCTCTCAGGACGTTAGGCGATTTTCCGCCGATCCGGCCTCCGGATCGGCGGCGGACGCGTATCCGCGTCCGTGGCTCGCCGGGCCTTCGGCCCGGCTCGCGAGAATCACGAAATTCACGGCTTTCAATTCCAGGAAGGAACTTGTGGGCGAAGCGGCCTTCCTTCGGCGTGGTATACATCATCACGGTGTTACGCGTCGCAAGTAAGCCGCGATGTTCGCAGTGTCGTGATGTACCCCCAATACGAAAAGCGCGCCCAAAGGCGCGCTTTTGTATTCGATATCCTTGCGTCTGCAATAGGTGTTTACCGATCGCGCCCGAGCAGGCGGTCAAGATGGAGCCCGCGACATAGTCGTGGCAGAGCAAGCGGGCCTCCGCGAAATCGACAACCAGCGAACGAAGGTTCACCGGCAAGGCCTCAACCGGGAAGCGAGGAGCCGGCGACGTCGACGGCAACAGAAACGACGAGTCGAATGCCGCCCATTCTTCGGCTTTGCCAGCCTCGGGACTCGTAGCGCCGGGCGCCGCCGCCATATCGTCTTGCGCTGCTTCGTCAGTGGCGCCTTTCGGCTGTTTATTCGGGTTAGGTTTGGCCATGCTGTATTCCGCAGTTCTGCGGTCCCTGGTGAGGTCACGCGGCATTCGCATGACGGACCTCAGAGCTACCCAACCCAAAGCCGACCTTACCGGGCAGCACCCCGAGATAAGCGTACCGACGCTCGAAGAATGTCGAAATATTTCCGGCCATCTGCTTCAAAGTCCGGTCCGACGGACGGCTCGCCAGAATGCCAAAATGCCAAAACACGAGCCTTTCGGATCAACAGTGGCACCAGGTCGAGCCTGCCAGAATGGCATGCCGAAATTCAAATTCGGCTAAGACCGCGTCGGCGCCTGTTCGGGACGATTCATCCTCAGCAGTAGCCGCGTGAACGACAGGATGGCTGCACGCACTCGCAACTTTAGGGGTTGAAAGGTGTTTTCATCCGGCCGCCCGACTGGTGGAAATCCTAAGATCAAACGAGGCTCGACCACGAGAGCGGGAAACGCATCGCGGATGTCGGGTATCGTTACCAAGTGGCTTTGTTGAGTCGGCTGCCCACTACGCCGGCTTAACATTGCTCTAGCGGAACCGAGTGTTGCTTCGTCGCCTGCTTCCCAAATCTGACCGAGATAACCGGCTATCTGGATCGAGCAAACTGGGAGTCAGCATTAGTCAACAAATGTAAATGTTGAGTCTGGTAAATTTCCGTGTACGGCACACCTAGGCATCCTTCGATGCTGCAGGTTCTAGCTGTATTTGAGAGTTCTACGCACGAAAGGCAGCCGGTCGCGTGGCCTCCGCTGGCTCAACTCCCTCGTCTCACGAACACCGTCGTCGATAACGGAACGGCAGAGCCGTCCGATATGCCGCCGGCGTCGCATGAGCCGCTAATATCCTTCGCCTGGTAGCGCAGGCATGGTCAGGATGATGCGGTTGAGTTCGCCCATCTGAAACTGTGTGTCCATGAGCTGCTGGAATTGCGCGTACAGCGCTTCATTTCCGAGGCCAAGCTGCGGTGACATAGCCGGCGCGGCATGAAACCAATCGTATATGGCTCCCCACGGGATTTCTTTGAGCTCATGTATCAGGTACCCTATGCCATACGAGAAAAGTCCGATCGAGCTCAAGACTTCGATGATCTTCTGGATAGCCAGGGCCATGTTGAATCCCCGTCAGTGATCAGAATATTGGAGAGTAACCCGATTCGCCCCGTACGCCGCCTGTGAATTGCGGGCATTGCCATTCCCCGATCTCCGTGTGAATTTGGCGGCAAGCTGGCTTGGAGCGAAGTAACCCACGTCCATGCAAGTATTTATTGGGCCGATTTAGCCATTATAGACTCTCCTCCAATGATTAGATCGCCGCAATAATGCAATTCTTCGTTTGGTCGCTTTAATTTTCAGAACGCAGCTCGTACTCAAAAGTAGATCCAAAATCGGGGGCTTTTCCGCATGACACCTCTATCGCGACCTCAGCGTGCTATCGATGGGAAGGGTCGTACCATCCGGGAGCTCCTTGCTGGTCATAAGTACTCGATCGACTACTATCAGCGCGAGTACAAGTGGCATCAGAAACAGGTTGCCGAACTTATTGATGACCTGGCAGACAAATTTCTCGAGAGTCACGAGGAGGGCAACGAGCGTAGCGCCGTTGCAGAGTACGGACACTACTTTTTGGGTTCGATCATCATCAGCGACAAGGATGGCCAGAAATTTATCATCGACGGGCAACAGCGGCTTACAACACTCACGCTGCTTTTGATCTATCTCCACCACCAGCTTGAGGATGTAGAGCAAAAGGGGCAGATCGCGGATCTCGTATTCTCTCAGAAATACGGCAAGCGATCTTTCAATCTGGATGTCCAGGAGCGTGCTGATTGCATGGACGCCTTATACAAGGGCGAAGAGCACGCGGAAGCAAATGGACCTGAATCTGTCGTCAACATCCTCGCGCGTTACGACGACATTGAGGAGTTCTTTCCTGAAGAGCTCAAAGGTCTTGCACTGCCGTATTTTGTAGATTGGCTTGTTGAGAACGTGCATCTAGTTGAAATAACCGCGTATTCCGATAGCGATGCCTATACGATTTTTGAGACGATGAACGATCGTGGGCTTTCGCTCACACCAGCAGACATGCTCAAGGGTTACCTCTTGGCGAATATCACGGATACCTCCAAGCGTACGCACGCAAGCGGTGTTTGGAAAGAACGTATTCAATCATTGGCGGAGATTGGAAAGGACGAGGATGCCGATGCCATCAAATCATGGCTTCGTAGTCAGTACGCCGAAAGCATTCGCGAGCGAAAGCGAGGCGCCGTACCACAGGATTTCGACCTCGTCGGGACTGAATTTCATCGCTGGGTCCGTGACCACGAAGAGCGTCTTGGTTTGACTGCCAGTGCGGAGTTTGCGCGGTTTATTGAGCGGGACTTCTCGTACTACGGTAGATGGTACCAAAGATTGCGGCTCGCCGCCGAGACCCGAACGTCAGGACTTGAGTGTATACACTACAACTCACAACACAACTTCACGCTCCAATACCCGGTTTTGCTCGCGCCTCTCAAGGTGAATGATGACGAGGCGGGCGCGTTACGGAAAATTCGCGTGGTGGCTACATACCTCGACATTCTCATACATCGTCGGATTTGGAACTGGCGCGCCATCGATTATTCGACAATGCAGTATGCCATGTTCATCATCATGCGCGACATCCGGGACAAGACGGCTGCTGAATTAGCGACAATGCTGCGTGAGCGTCTCGATGGCGAGGCTGAGACATTCGCGAGCAATGAAAGTTTTCGCCTTCATGGAATGAATGGCCGCCAGATTCATCGGCTCCTTGCGAGGATGACTGACCATTTGGAAACACGCTCGGGCCAAGCATCGCGCTATGCCGAGTATGCTCAACGCGGTCGCAAGGGATATGAAATTGAGCATGTTTGGGCGGATCATGCCGAGCGCCACAGTGATGAGTTTTCCCATCCGACCGAATTTCAAGAGTACCGTAACCGTATTGGTGGCTTGCTGCTGCTACCAAAGAGCTTCAATGCGAGTTATGGGGACCTGCCCTACGTCGATAAGCGTGAGCATTACGTTGGTCAAAATTTGCTTGCGCGCAGCCTCCATGAGCGGGCCTACGATCACAATCCTGGTTTTATTAGATTTATTGAATCAAGCGGCTTGGCGTTTAGAGCGCACGCTCAGTTCAAGAAGGCTGATCTCGACACACGACAGAAGTTATATCAGAACCTGGCCGAGCAGATTTGGTCCACAGATCGGCTAAAACAGGAGGCGGAATCGTGAGCGATGCTAGTTCGGACGATGGAACCAGATGTCTGAAGGTCACGGCATTAGCTGAACCAATGTGCTTCCTCGGGCGCGATCGGCTAGAGGATGCGATATGGTTGAAATGACCCCGGGAGGACTGGCGCGCAAAATAAAGACCCTTCGGGCTACCCGACCGATTACCGCGAGCTATGCGCGCACGCTGGAGATCCGGGGGATCTGGAAGTCCGAGGGGGTTTGGTACAGGTCGCAGAAGGAGCACTGGTTGGGCTGGCTTTCAGAATATGATGGACCAGGTGCCTATGGCCGCAAAACCCAGCGAGGGAGGTCTGCGCGCTTCGTTTATAATCACATAAATTGCCCGCCCATGTTGCTTTGGTTAGCCGAGGCAACAGGGGTGCCAAGGGCGACGGTTTTAGCGGCGAAGCGGTCTGCTCTCTTAACTTGTCGAACGCGCGGCGCCCATTGCGCCCAGATACGCAAGGTCATCCCTTGGCCAACAGTCGAGGCACACATCCGCCAAGCCTGACGCTGACGAATGCCGCAATCCAGGACCGGGAGCGACGGCTTCGATCTTGTTGAAGATGAAATTATTTAGTATAATCAATAGTTTATACGGAAGAAGCGAGCGACAGGCCGCTAAGAGAGGGTCTTGACTTGCATGGATACATGCGTATAGAAACATGATGGATATATAAACACGACGTATTTGGACGATAACGATGGACACCGCGTCTACAGGGTTTCGATGGGGGATCGAGCGCAGGCTCGAATTCGTCGAATTCCGCCTCTTTTGGGAGGGCGGCATCAATCGGTCTGACATCGTCGAGCAGTTTGGCGTTTCGGTGCCGCAAGCGTCAAAAGACCTCGCGCTTTATCAAGAGCAAGCTCCCGAGAATATTCGATACGATCGCAGCCTAAAGCGCTACTTCGCCTCCGATTGCTTCCGACCCAAGTTTATAGAATTGGATGCGACGGCATATCTGGAGCAACTATCGCCCAGCACGAGTCTAGCCCGAGGGGTCAATAGTCACGGCGCCGACGATGTCAGCGCTGACAGAATGCCTATTCCTCAGCGTCGAATTAGGGCCGATGTTCTTCGCTCTCTGTTGACGAGCGCCCGCGCCGCCCAATCGATCGAGATCCTTTATCAGTCGATGAGCGCAAATCGGTCGGAGCCTTTGTGGCGACGACTATCACCTCATGCTTTCGGCAGTGACGGGTTACGTTGGCACGTACGTGCCTACTGTCACATCGATGAGAAATTCAAGGATTTCATTCTTTCCCGTTGCCTCGGTACTCGTGCGATGGGTGCCGTGGGAAAAGTCGCATCCGAAGATCAGCTCTGGAACACCCGCTTTTCGGTAGAGCTGGCTCCGAATCCGCGGCTTAACAAAGCTCAGAGAGAGATCATCGCGCAGGACTTCGCCATGGAGAACGGGCGCGTTGCCGTGCCGGTCCGGTGTGCATTGCTGTACTATTTCAGCAAGCGCCTTCGTCTCGATGTAGCTGATCGCTTCGACAATCCTGGTGAAGCGCCGGTAATTGTCAAGAATCGGAACGAGTTCGACACCGCCCTTTCGGAGGCGATGCGATGAAGTCCCGTAACTTCGAGATTCTTCGAGGGACATGGCCGGAGCTTGCAGCACTCGGCGGCTTTGCCGAGGCGTATGCGCATGACGACCCGGCCAGTGCACTCGTAAAACTGCGATTGTTCGCCGAAAATATGACCAAGGATATCTATCGGGACTTGGGCTTGCCGAAGCCTGAGCATGCGACGTTTGTGGATTTGCTCGGCAATCAGTCATTCGCGGCGATTACCCCGAGAGTGGTCCTGGACAAGCTTCATGCCCTCCGAATTCATGGCAATAAAGCGGCACATGGTGAACCTGCAACGACGCGCAACGCGCTCTGGCTTTTGCAGGAGGCTTTCGATCTAGGACGGTGGCTTTTCATTCAATACGGCAAAGGGGATGCCAAGAGCATCCCCACATTTGTCCAACCCTCGCCCGAAGGGACCGAAGAGAGCAAAGACCAACTAAAGCGCGAAAAACGCCAGGTTCTGGAAAAGCTCGCCGCTCAAGAAGCGCAGATGGAAACGCTTTTGCGTGAACTGGAAGCGGCCAGGCAGGAGACGGTAACTGCTGAAAAGAAGGCAGACGAGATCAGGGCGCTTGCATCATCGAGTGCGGCGACCGCGAACCTGCTTGAATTCAACGAGGCGACAACGCGGGCGCGGATTATCGACAGCCTCCTCGCTGCCGCCGGCTGGAATGTCGCCATGGGCGACGCAAGCACGGCAGAGGTTGGCAAAGAGGTTGAGGTTAAGCATCAGCCGACTGCATCCGGTCTTGGCTATGCCGACTACGTGCTTTGGGACGACAATGGCAATCCGTTGGCCGTGATCGAAGCGAAAAAGACGTCTGTCGACCCCGAGCGCGGCCGCCAACAAGCCAAGCTGTATGCCGATGGCCTCGAAAAGGCACACGGGCACCGTCCGGTTATCTTCTACACGAACGGCTACGACATTTGGATGTGGGACGACGTGCTTGGCTATCCGCCCAGAAAGGTCTTCGGATACTACTCGAAGGACAGCCTCCAGTATTTGGTGAATTTCCAGCGAGGAGCCCGGAAACCGCTGAATTCACTGGAACCCAACGTTGCGATCGTCAACCGCCTCTACCAGATCGAAGCCATCAAGCGGGTGTCCGAGCGCTTCTCAGATGGTCACAGGAAGGCGCTTATCGTTCAGGCAACGGGAACCGGAAAAACGCGGGTCGCGATCGCGTTGGCTGAGCTTCTCATTCGTGCCGGTTGGGTGAAGCGCGTCCTTTTCCTTTGCGATCGTCGTGAACTGCGAAAGCAGGCCAAGAACGCATTCGGAGACTTTCTGTCTGAACCCATTCGCATCGTTAGCTCGCGGGTAAACCAATCAGCGAGCGAGCGCATTTTTCTTGCGACCTATCCCGCGATGCAGACGGTCTATCAGTCGTTCGACGTTGGCTTCTTCGACCTGATCATCGCCGACGAGTCACATCGAAGCATCTACAATGTCTATGGCGACATGTTCCACTATTTGGACTGTCTCCAAATTGGCCTAACAGCCACGCCCGTGGACTTCGTTTCGCGAAACACATTCAGTCTATTCGGTTGCGAAGGTCAATTGCCGACCGCAAACTATGATCTCGAGCAGGCAGTGAAGGAGGGTTTTCTTACTCCGTTCGAGGTTTTCGAGCATACTACGCAGTTTCTTCGCGAAGGAATCCGGCTCGACATCCTGACCAAAGAGCAAATCCTTCAGCTTGAAGAGCAAGGCGAAGATCCGGCGCAATATGATTTTTCGTCTGAGCAGATCGACAAAATCATTTACAACAAGGACACCAACCGCGCGATACTTCGGAACTTGATGGAAAACGGATTGCGGGACGCAACCGGTCAGGTTCCTGGCAAGAGCATCATTTTCGCGAGAAACCATCAGCATGCTGTGCTCATGCGACAGATGTTTGATGAGATGTACCCACAATATGGCGGGCGCTTTTGCCAGGTTATCGACAACTACGATCCCCGAGCGGAGCAGCTTATCGACGACTTCAAGGGCGACGGCGCTAACAGCGACCTCACCATCGCGATTTCGGTCGACATGCTCGACACCGGCATCGACATCCCCGAAATCTTGAACCTAGTCTTCGCAAAGCCGGTGAAGTCGCCCGTCAAGTTCTGGCAGATGATCGGTCGCGGCACGCGTCTGAAGAAGGATCTTTTCGGTTCTGGCCAGGATAAGAAGATCTTCCGGATATTCGACCATTGGGGAAATTTCGAACGCTTTGAAATGGGTTATCGCCCCGCTGAGCCGACCCAGTCGAAACCTTTGCTTCAGCTCGTCTTCGAAGAACGCATTAATCTTGCCGAGACTGCCCTTCGTCAAAGCGAAATCGCGGCATTTGAGGCTGTAATTGATCTCATCGGCAAGGATATAGAAACCCTTCCTGAAGAGTCGGTCTCAGTGCGCGAAAAATGGCGCGAGAAGCGGGCAATATCTGTGCCGACGACGCTAAAGGCGTTTGCGCCAGCCACCGTCGTGATGCTTCGGCAAGTGATCGCGCCTCTCATGATGTGGCGCAATATCCGGGGCCTCAGTGACGCCTACGCGTTGGACCTCCTTGTGGCACGCATGCAGATTGCAGTGCTTCGGAAGTCCGGAGCCGTGACCGACCTAAAGATCGAGTTCCTTGATCGCCTCGCGGCACTTCAGATGCACCTTAACCCGGTCCGTGAGAAGGCCGAGGTTATCAAGCGTGTGAAGTTGGATGAGTTCTGGCAAGGCGTGACCGTCGCCGACCTGGAGGCGGTTCGCCAGCCCCTCAGGGAAATCATGCATCATCGCGAACGGAAAGGTGCAACGCCGCTTCCGGCCAAAATAGTCGATGTTACGGAGAACGTCGCCGGATTTATCATGAATCGGCGCGCGACGAATCTCAAAACCGTCGACATGAAGGCCTATCAGCAGATCGTCGAGGCGGAGCTGAAACGACACTTCGACACCAATCCGACGCTTCAGAAGATTCGAGCGGGTGAAGCCGTATCCGAAGCTGACATTCGGGCGCTAGTCTCGCTCGTCTTGGTCCAAAGCCCGGATGCGAGCCGGCACGTTCTAGAAGAGTTTTTCTCGGAAACAGCTGAGCCGCTGGATGTCGCCATCCGGTCGATTGTGGGATTGGATCCAGAATTAATCGCGGCACGGTTTGCCGAATTCGCACGCCGGCATCCCATGCTGACTGCCAAACAGACACGTTTTCTGGGTCTGCTTCAGAACCATATCGCCCGTTTTGGATCGGTCACGCTTGATCGCCTCTATGAGCAACCATTTACAGTCGTGGATGCTGACGGTCTCGATGGCGTCTTCGAGAAACCAGAGGAGATCGACGATCTTCTCGACATCCTCAGTATTTATGAACCTCCAATGGGCACTAAGCCTAAAGACGATAAGCCTGAAGGGACGAGCCACCAATGATTACGGGTGAACTTAAACGCCGCGTCGATGCGCTCTGGACTGAGTTTTGGCAGGGCGGTATCACAAATCCGTTGACCGTGATCGAACAGATCACGTTCCTGATGTTCGCGCGCTTACTGGATATCAACGAAACTCGCGATGAAAACCGAATGAAGCGGACGGGCCGCTCCTTCCAGCGGCGTTTTTCCGACGACGAGCAAAGTCTGCGCTGGTCCCAATTTCGGCACCTTGGCGCCGACAGCATGCTCCCGTTGGTACGTGACAAAGTGTTCCCGCACTTCAGGAAAGCATCCACGAGCGGCTCCGCGTTCGCTGAGTTCATGAAGGACGCGCAATTGATGATCCAGAAGCCCAGTCTCCTGGTGAAGGCGGTCAACATGATTGACCAGCTGCCGCTGACCGAGGGCGACGCTAAAGGTGACCTTTACGAATATCTTCTGAGCAAGCTGACGACAGCCGGCATCAATGGCCAGTTCCGTACGCCGCGCCACATCATCCGATTGATGGTTGATATGTTGGAGCCAAAGCCAACCGATGTTGTAGGCGATCCGGCATGCGGCACCGGCGGATTTTTGGTTCAGACGATGCAGTACCTTCTGGAGAGGTACACTTCGCCTGAAGGAGTTCTTGAGGAAGTCGACGCCGACACTGGCGAAACGGAGAAGACATATACTGGGGATCTGTTGGAGGCGCATCGCGAGCATATTCGCAGCGGCATGTTCCACGGGTTTGACTTCGACGCGACAATGCTTCGCATCGCGGCGATGAATCTGATGCTTCATGGGGTTGATGACCCAGACATTCACTATCAGGACACTTTAAGCGCAAGCTTCACCGACAAATTTCCAACAGCGGCTTCGGAGGGCTTTGATGTTATCCTTGCCAATCCGCCCTTTAAAGGACAGCTGGATTTCGAAGACGTTCATGCTTCTCTATTGCGGCAGGTGAAGACCAAGAAGACCGAGTTGCTCTTCTTGGTACTGATCCTCCGAATGCTCAAAATCGGAGGCCGGTCGGCGACAATCGTCCCCGATGGGGTACTGTTTGGCTCCTCCACCGCCCACGTCGCGCTTCGGAAGCTGTTATTGGATCATAACCAACTAGAGGCAGTTATCTCACTGCCAAGTGGTGTGTTCAAACCCTATGCCGGAGTTTCCACGGGCATTCTTGTTTTCGCGAAGGGGGGGCGGACGGATGATGTGCTGTTCTATGACGTCGAGGCGGATGGCTACTCCCTAGACGATAAGCGTGACCCCGTGGAGGCCAACGATCTGCCAGGATGTCTGGCGGCGTGGCGCAATCGCGACCCTAAGCGAGACACGGATCGTAAGCAGAATGCCTTCTTTGTTACGGCGCAGGAAATCCGCGAAGCGAACTATGACCTGTCTCTCGGTCGCTATAAGAAACGTGACTATGCGCAGCTGGAGTATGAGGGACCCAAGGTGATCCTTGCACGCATCAAAATGCTCAATGACGCCATCAGTGTTGATCTTGCCGAGCTTGAGGACATGCTTGGATGAATTGGAAGCAAACCACACTCGGCGAAATCGCAGAGATCGTCAGCGGCGCGACACCAAAATCAGACGTTCCAGTATATTGGGATGGTGCAATTTCGTGGGCGACGCCGACTGACTTGTCGGGGCTAAGTTGCAAGCACATCAACAAGACGGGCCGGACAATTTCGGACGCTGGATTGAATGCCTGCTCTGCTCGCATTCTTCCTCCTCAATCCGTGTTGTTCAGCTCGCGGGCACCAATTGGGCTGGTTGCGATTAACACGACACCCATGGCTACCAATCAAGGTTTCAAGAGTTTCGTGCCGAAACCTGAACTGAATGCCGATTTCCTGTTTTGGTGGCTTAAGTCGAACCGCAAACAGCTTGCGGACCTTGGAAATGGCGCAACGTTCAAAGAGGTTTCCAAAGCGGTTGTTTCGCGAGTGCCATTTGCGCTTC
>Ga0233438_10003538_pt1 | contig 14374 bp, 21 predicted proteins | sample SI_123_September_FD_182720 | JGI IMG/M metagenome (GOLD analysis project Ga0233438, IMG submission 182720) | Seawater microbial communities from Saanich Inlet, British Columbia, Canada - SI_123_September2016_10_MG | ecosystem: Environmental > Aquatic > Marine > Inlet | place: Canada: British...
GGTAGGATTAAATGGAATCAACAGAGATGCTTACTTTGGTGACAAAGACAATGATAGGACTAGGGCTGATAGCTTGGGACTGGTTTGTAAGCCTTGGAGATCCAACGGCGATTTTATTTTAATATGCGGACAGCATGATAAGAGTTTACAGTGGCAAAACATGCCACCTATGAGTAACTGGTTCTTAAATATATACGACGAAATACGTAAATACACTGAACGCCCAATTGTATTTCGTCCGCACCCACGTTGTAGATTAGATCACATAGAACGTGGGCTTAAAAATGTATATAGACAGGAGCCTAATCATATTGCCAATACATACGACGATTTTGATATGGGGTTTGATAATGTGTGGGCTACTATCAGTTACAGCTCAAATCCAGGGACACACTCTTGTATCAATGGTGTTCCAGCTTTTGTTAGTACCCATAGTCTGGCTTATAGTGTTGGTAATGACATAGACTTTCTTTACGATATAGAAAATCCTCTAATGCCAGACAGGCAACAATGGCTCAATGACTACGCACATACTGAATACACAATTGAAGAAATATCACAAGGTACCCCACTTAAACACTTGACAAATAATTTATAAGACGTTATACTTGTAGTATGACTGATATAACTACTATTGAAGATTGTTTGGAACTTGTTGCGGGTCTTAAATTAGGACCTAAAATACAAGTTGATTCTAGTGATGTAACAATCATGCACAGCATTGCTAGACAAGTTTTCAAAGGAACATCATTAACTGATCGCCAATATGATCTAATGAAAACTAAATTACTCACATATAAAGAACAATTTATAAATCTCGATTGCGATTTTGAATTTGTAATTAATCAATTACGTCAACCTTTGCGACAGATTGATCGTAGTAAGTATATTAGAACTGTTAACGAAGATAAAGAAAAACCGTTAAAAAATTCACAGTTAGACGTACAATGGTTCAAAGTTCGATTTCCTTTTAAAAAATCTCTTATAATGAGCATTAATCAAATATCTTATATAGAAGGATATTTCCATCAAAAAGGCTCACATGAACACTTTTTTGAATTAACTGATAAAAATATTTACACTGTAATAGGTAAGTTTTTAGAAAGTGGATTTGAAATAGAAGAAGACTTGCTATCAAGATATAAAGAAATTGCAGAATTAATATCACAAAAATATAATTACATTCCTCACTTTAATGGCAATAGTTTAGAAAATTGTTCTACAAGTGTTGAAACTGCACTCTTAAATGAAATACAAGATATATCAAAAAAGAATTTTGTAAAAATTGCAGATAGACACATTAGGCACGGTTATAGTATAAAGTGTCCACAACCTAATAACTTAGTTGAAAAAGTAGCTTTTAGAAAAAATCCGTTTTATCATAATGATCCTCGCGAGACTAACTTAGATTTTATTTTAGATGCTGTATACAGATTAGATAGATTTCCACTATTAGTACTAATTGAAGAAACGTCCGCTTTAGAGCAACTATATAAACTAAACAACTATTTTAGAGATTTAATTCCTAAAGAAAAACAATCAGTTTTATTTAGACTAGAAGGAACAAATGATTTTAATCAATATGTAAAAGATAAAGAACTTAATAATTGGGTTGACGAATCTACAAAAATCGTGTATATTAATACTAAATCGTTTCCAAAAGTACTTTTAAAAAACAATTGGAAGCCTGTAACAATGTTTAGCTTTACTAGTAGTTTTTCGCGTGAAATAACAGCATATGTAAATTTTTATATAGATTTACAAATTGTACACGAAAACGAAATAAGTCCGTTTAGAAGGTATTCAAAAATATATGGCTAGTTGTAAATTAATAATTGAAGATGAAGTAAACATCAAGATAGAAGGATTAGAAGTTGATGTCCGACGCAAACTTGCAAATGCACTAAAGTTTGAAGTGCCGTATGCACGTTATATGCCGCAGTACAAACTAGGACGCTGGGATGGCAAAGTTGCTTTCTTTGGCATTGGCGGCACCGGTTATGTTAATCATCTTAATGTTGTACAAGAAGTACTTGCTAAGAACAAAGTACAAATTGTTGACATCGAAGATAGAAGACATCCTATACAATTAGACTTCACACCAGTTACAGAAACATACTGGAAAGACCAAGGTGTACAATGGCCAGAAGGTCACCCAGCACAAGGCGAAGATATTATTCTACGTGACTATCAAGTAGAAGCTATTAACAACTTTCTTAACAACCCACAGAGCTTGCAACAGATTGCTACTGGTGCAGGTAAAACAATTACCACAGCAACGCTGTCACACATAACTGAGCCGTATGGTAGAAGTCTTGTGATTGTTCCTAACAAGTCGTTAGTAGAACAAACAGAAGAGGACTATATTAACTGCGGTCTCGATGTAGGGGTGTACTTCGGCGACAGGAAACAATTAGGTAAGACTCACACTATTTGCACTTGGCAGAGTTTGAATATACTCGACAAGAAGAACAAGGACGGATCAGCAGTGTTATCACTTGCAGAGTTCTTGGAAGGCGTAAGCACTATTATTGTTGACGAAGTACACCAAGCCAAAGCAGAAGTTCTCAAGAACCTGCTTACACGCAACCTACGTAATGCACCCATACGTTGGGGACTAACTGGTACAGTACCTAAAGAGAAGTTTGAGTTTGAATCAATACATGCTTCGTTAGGTCCTGTGATCGGTAACATCACAGCAAAAGAGTTACAAGACAAAGGCGTATTATCTAAGTGTCATGTTAACGTAGTACAACTAATGGATACTGTGTCACATACAAATTATCAAGAAGAATTAAAATATCTTGTTACAAATGAGGCCAGGATTGGATACATAGGCAAACTACTAAGCACAGTAAAAGAATCGGGCAATACTCTAATCTTAGTAGATAGGATTAGTGCCGGCGAAGCACTAGCAGAGCTTATACCAGGTAGCACGTTTGTTAGTGGTGCAGTTAAAGTTAAAGATCGAAAAGAAACATATGATACAATTCGTGAAGGAACTAATGAGGTTATTATCGCAACCTACGGCGTTGCTGCCGTGGGTCTTAACATTCCTCGTATTTTTAATCTTGTTCTGATCGAACCGGGTAAAAGTTTTGTTCGTGTTATCCAATCTATTGGTAGAGGCGTAAGAAAGGCAAAAGACAAAGACTTCGTGCAAATATGGGATCTTACATCAACATGTAAGTTTGCGAAGCGACATCTAACTCAGCGTAAGAAATTTTACAAAGAAGCAGAGTATCCCTTTACTATTGAAAAAGTGGATTGGAATTAAATGAGAATATTAACTTTAGAAGATAGGTCCTTCAGTTTAGAAGACTTACCAGAACAAATTGACGACGATGTAAGATTTGCAGTTTTAGATAACTCAGATCCAAAAGAGCCAGATTTTTTCTTTGTGCCTTTGATTTTTTTAGAATCGTTTAGCTCACCGGCTATGGTACTAGAAATAAATGGTCACGAAATAACAATGCCAGTTGACTGGCATATAGCAATCGGCGATTCGCAAGCAGGCGCAGATGTAGAAATACTGCCATTGACTAGTATAAATGATAGAGGATTTGAAGCGTTTCTTTTTAATCCACTATCGGGATACAAAATGGAGTTTGGATCAATAAAAATTACCAATTTTTACACAGACGTAAAATGGTACTTTCCTAAAATGAAAAATGGACAACTACTAAGTGTGCCAATAACAAAAGGTCCAAAACCGTTGTGCGCATTTTTTGTCAAAGATATAAGTAGGCAATGTGAAGTTATAGATTATGCAAAGTTATTCTAACGGGACTTAATTATGGGATGGTGGAATAAACTAATAAGAAACAAAAACGATGAACAATCAAAATCGGTTGTTGTTGATGTTATGGCCGACGATACTGATCCTAATCAAGTTACGATAGAAAATGCATATAAAACTAGATGGATATGGTATCATACAATATTAGCAATAGGTATTTTCTTTACAAATATTGTGTTGATTGCTATCTTCTTATTGTTAGCAATTAAATTATGAAATAGAAAGGAAACATGATGACTCCTTGGTCACCTACAGGAAAAAAGCTAACTAGTAAAAATATATTTCATAGATATATGAAGTTACCTTTTGAGATCGCAAAACATCCTTTATGCGATACGACTCCAGACACAGTTGCACATGTGGATATTAATCCATATAGAGATCCAAAAATTGAGGCATTTAATGCTAGTTTAGGATTAATTACAAAACACACTGAAGTATTTTATACTCCACCGGGTGGCGAACTACCTATACATGCAGACGATTTAACAATCGATAATCGTGCAAAAATTAATATTACATGGGGACCTCCGGAAGGAACAGTACGTTGGTGGAAGTCAGAGAATGCACAAGCTATTACAGATTTAGAATCTGCAAAAGAAATGTTAGGCGACGAACTGCAACCAGACGAAGATTTTTCCAAAAGACAACATACAAATTTATTAGCTAAAAAAGAAGACTGTGAACTACTATGGGAAGCTAATACTAATAAAGTAAGTTTGTTAAATGTAGGACAACTGCACTCAACATATAATCCTACTAATGTAGGTAGATGGACATTGTGTTTTGTTCCTGCCTCAGAAGCACTCCGCGGAGGTCTCAACGGGGGTTATCTTACATTTGAAGAAGCAGTAGAAGTGTACGCAGATTATATTATAGGAGAATAAAATGGGAATTAAAGCAGGAAAAATTTGGGGTAACACAGAGTTAATTCATGCAAACGGAGCACTAGAGTTCCATCGCATTGAATTTAATAAAGGTTACAAATGCTCAGAACACGAGCATCAGTTTAAATGGAACGGCTTCTTTGTTGAGTCAGGACAAATGCTTGTACGTGTATGGCAAGATGATCAAGGATTAGTTGACGAAACTATTCTTAACGCAGGCGACTTTACACAAGTCAAGCCAGGCAAGATACACCAGTTCGAAGGCCTTGAAGATGGTGTTGCATTTGAACTGTATTGGGCAGAGTTTAATCATGATGATATTGTAAGGCGCACAAGTGGAACAGCAATTGGAAAAACTAAAACCAAATGAAGCACTAATATATGAACGTGCAAATGGTGTGGTTTACGCTCGCTATAGAGATCCTCCGCATAATAAAATACCTAGATGGATAATAGGAGGCGATCCCGGCGCTGTTGCACGAGAACAAGGAACATTACTTCAGTACGGCGATTGGCAAGACCTATGCAATTTGTGCGAAGAAAATGAAACACTTAAAAAGTTAATGGACAAGTTAATAACTACATACTGGATAGTGAAGGAAGAAAAGTGAAACCAATTTCTATTTTTGCTGACTTTTACGGCATAGATAATATAAAAGGCGACATTAGTATTGATCGCCTCACAACTGAAATTGAACACTACATAGAAAAATATGATCTTAATGGACGTAGTCGTAGTAATAAAAATGGATATCAAAGTAACGATTTAGATTATTCTATAATTAAAAAGCAATTTAAAGAAATTTCTTTATTGTTAGATACCATAGAAAAAAAATGTAAAGATTTTTTGAAAAATGATAATATTGGATTATCAAATTCATGGGTTAATATTAATAATAAAAATAATTATAATAAACCACATTGCCATCCTTACTCAATTTTATCTGGAACAGTATATATAAATGTACCTTCAGATAAAGATAAAGATAATGGAAACTTTACTTTTATTAGAAACAGAGAATTTTTAGACTACGCCATAGAAACTTACACACACGAATTTGAGCCTTTGTACAGCGGACACAATAAAACAATACATCCTAAAACAGGTGATATTATAATCTTTCCATCTTACATGATGCACGAAGTAGATCCGCATCAATCTAAAGAACAAAGAATATCTATTGCATTCAATACAAGAGCTATTTTTTAAAGGAGAAATAATGAGAATTATAGCAGGACCCTGTCAACACGAATCGTTACCACAAAGTTTAGAGATTGCTAAAGAATGTAAACGTGTATGCGATAGACTTGGTATTGAATACTACTTCAAAGCAAGTTATGATAAAGCCAACCGTTCGAGTATGCAAGGCAAACGTGGTATGGGCATGGCAGCAACACTAACGGACTTCTTAGCACTTAAAGTAGAATTAGGTGTAAAGACACTAACTGATGTACATGACTATGTACAGGTTGCACGTATCGAAAGAGAATTTAAAGATGCAGTTGACGTTTATCAGATACCTGCATTTTTATGTAGACAGACAGACTTAATTAAAGCTGCGTGTGCTACAGATAAAATTGTTAATATTAAAAAAGGTCAGTTCATGGCACCTTGGGATATGAAAGGTGTACTAAGTAAAACTGAAGATGCAAAAGAAGTTTGGATAACAGAAAGAGGTACTAGTTTTGGATATAATACTTTGGTCGTTGATTATACTGGGCTCCAGTATATGCTTGAGCATTACGATGTACCTTGCGTTTTTGACGTTACCCACGCTGTCCAAAAGCCAGGAGGCAATGGGGAATCAAGTGGCGGTAATCGTGATTATGTGCCAGGTCTTGCTCGTGCTGCCTCTGCTTTGGGCATTAATGACTTCTTTATAGAAGTACACGCTGATCCAGACAATGCACCTAGTGACGGACCTAATATGCTTAAACTAGAAAACTTTGAGGAGGTGGTACGTGACATCGTCAGCTATTCTTATACCCGCTAGATACGGCAGCACACGCTTGCCTGGAAAGCCTCTAATAGAGTTAGATGGCGTTCCTATGATAAAACGTGTGTATGACGCTTGTGTTGCGTCTAAGATACCAACATACGTGCTTACTGATGACGATCGTATTGCTGATAAATTTGATCCAGAACATGTATTGTTAGATTCGGCAAAATACGAAAACGGTACAGAAAGATGCGCAGGCGCAATTAAGAATGCAATGTTTGACAAGTACGATCAGTTTATAAACGTACAAGGCGACATGCCAGATGTAACTGTTGCAATGACTCAACAAGTTCTTTGGCACCTTAAGAATTATCCAGTAACAACAATATTTACAGACATGCCTGAGGATAAACAAAACGATCCAAACTCAGTTAAGATGGTACGCGGTGGAGATCAAGCACTATGGTTTGGTAGAGGCATGACTGGTTACGGCGACTGGCACTTAGGAGTATATGGATACAAACGTAATCCGTTAGAAATGTATAGTGGACTAGAAGTAACACAAGAAGAACAAGTAGAAAAATTAGAACAACTACGTTGGTTAAAAAACGGTTGGCAAATTGGTTGTTTGAGTGTACAATATAATGGAGTAGAAATAAATTCTCCAGAGGATGTAGAAGAATGGCACAGCAAGCATTTCCAGTAAAAGATGTACTAGCATGTTTAGACAGCAATGCTAAAAGTGTTTGGGATGAACTTACCGACGAACAGAAAAAAGGCGTAAACTTTTGGCTGCTGAATAGATATGCTAGTTCAGTTGCAGGCAGTAGGGAAGCACAAGAACTTGCTGTCGTTATGACTAATCAAATCTATAACAAAAACTGGAATGAGTTAGGAGCACGACATCCTAAGCTACAATGGCAGTTGCTATGTTCCTTACATAACGCAAACAGTGATATAAGACGTCACGCATGGATTGGCTTTAAGAAAAAGACAAGCGATAATAGCAAAGGTGTAAAACTGCTAGAACAAATATATCCTAATATGAAACAAGACGAGGTAGAATTACTTGCTAGAATATCTACAAAAAAAGAACTTAAACAGCTTGCAGAAGAACATGACATTGCAGTCAAACTCTGAAAAACCGTATAAATGTGAATACTGCGGAAGTAGTTATGTAAGAGAAAAAACTCTTGCGGCGCACATGTGCGAAAAGAAAAGACGAGCATTACAAAAAGATGAAAAACGTGTACGCTATGGCTTTTATGCTTTTGGTAGATTTTATAAACTAAGTGCAGGCACAAAAAAAGAAAAAACTTATGAGGAGTTTTGTGCATCGTCGTATTATAATGCTTTTGTAAAATTTGGTAGTTTTATTTCAAATGTTCGTCCTCTGTATCCAGAAAAATATATCGATTATGTTGTAACAAGCGGAGTAAAGTTAGACCATTGGTGCAAAGAAGAAATGTATGAAAAATATGCATTAGAAGTTATTCTTAAAGAAGATGTAGCTACAGCATTAGAGCGTTCTGTAAAAACAATGATGGAATGGGCCGACGATAAAAGCGCACCGTGGAATCATTACTTTCATCACATTAGCTTAAACAAAGCAGTGTGGGATATTAAAGATGGTAAAATATCTCCGTGGCTTATTCTCAACTGTACAAGTGGTAAAGACATGCTAAGTAAATTTAATGACGAACAGCTAGGACTTGTATATCACGTTATCAATCCTGAGCATTGGGCAATGCGATTTAAGCGTTTGTCGAATGATGTCCAACTTGTTAAGGATGTTGCAAAGGAAAGTAAGTTATGAAAATTTTAATATGTGGATTGCCAGGAAGTGGCAAAACTACTCTAGCAAAACCGTTTGCTAAATTAATAAGCGGCGTACACATCAACGCAGACGAAGTGCGTACCAAATATGACGACTGGGACTTTACACCAGAAGGACGTATGAGACAAGCACAGCGTATGCGTCATCTAAGCGACGGTGTTGTAATGGCAGGTAAGATTGCTGTTACAGACTTTGTGTGTCCTACAGAAGCAGCACGTAAAGCCTTTGACCCTGACTTTACTGTGTGGATGGATACTATCAAAGAAGGTAGATTTGAAGATACTAATAAAATGTATGTGCCGCCAGAACTTGAACAGTGTGATTATCATGTTTCAGAATGGTTTGATGACACACATGAACAACTAGTAAAGGTATTAGAAAAATTTATACAACATATTAAATTTGGTTTGAAAAATGAATGATACAATTGTTATTTGTTTTGCAGGAGTTGGTTCAGAGCGCGGTAAGCCACCTGGAGAAGAATTTCAAAGTATTAAACGCTGGAAACATATCGATAGCTTACATTTTATTGATCATCAAAGAAGTTTTTTCAATGACGTAGATGTAAATGAATTAATTAACAAAGTAAAAGATTATAAAAAAGTAATTGCACTCGGTAATAGTTTAGGGGCATTTAATGCAAATTGTTTTGCACAAGTTGCAAAAGTAGATGCTGTAATATCATTCGCAACAGTGTATAGCGTAAGTGCAAGAGTTATACCTTGGGTTAAAGAGCAATGGCCGCAGTTTACATATTACGGAACAGATTGGCAATATACAGAACTACAATTTAATGATACTACACAATATCATTTCTTTCACGGAGATGCATATTATGAAAATAAACATTTAGAATTAATACCTGATGCTCCTAATATTTTTAAAAATATTATACCTAATACAGGACATGGCGTTGCAAAAAAATTACTTAGACAAAACAAGCTTTATACATTAATAGAAGAAATTATAGATGGCATTTAATAACTTTAAACCTACAACACAAATGTTAGGACGTTGGCAACCGTGGCATGCAGGACATACAGAGCTATTCAAACGAGCTCTTGCTGAAACAGGACAAGTGTGCATACAGATTAGAACTGTACCACAAGATACTGATGCGTCAGGCGGCCGCACAATGACACAAAACGATAACCCGTTTATTGTTACAGACGTAGAAGAAAATATCAAAAAAGAACTAGCAAAAGAAGGCTTTACATATCAAGAAGAATATGTTATAATGATAGTTCCAAACATTGTAGATATTAGTTATGGTCGTGGCGTTGGATATACACTTACTGAACATGACTTAGGCAGTGAGACGCATAAGATAAGTGCAACTAAGATTAGAGCACAGCTGAGAGAAGAAGGCAAATTATGAATTTAGTTTATTACCCAGATCCATTTTTAAACAAACAAGTTAAGGAAGTTGATTTAGAAAATCCTGGATTTAATCCTGTTGAACTAAAAGAACAAATGATAGAATGTATGTTATCTAATAACGGAATTGGACTAAGTGCTAATCAAGTTGGGCTAGATGCACAAGTATTTGTTATGGGAGATAGTATTAAAAACTCAACAATTTGTATTAATCCTACGGTAATTCAATATACATCAGATACAGTAATAGATGTTGAAGGCTGTTTAAGTTTTCCTAATATATTTGTAAAAGTTAAACGACCTACAGAAATTCTTGCAAAATGGTACAACGAAAACTTAGAAGAGCAAATTGTAAAAATTGAAGGATATAGTGCAAAGTGCTATTTGCACGAATGGGATCATTTACAAGGTATAACTTTCAAAGATCGTGTATCAAAAATAAAATGGAATATGGCACAGAAAAAAGCACGTAAGTTGGAGAAACAAATTGCCTGATATTGATATAGACTTTGCAGACAGAGATATTATTCTATCTCAACTTGAACATCGTGTGGCAAAGTTAAACTCAGGCAAGAAGCACAATACTGGAGTTTACGCAACGGAGATTCCACACAATCCTATAGACAACATAAGTACTATTGAACACAAGGCTGCAGATGACCGCGGCTACTTCAAACTAGACTTTTTAAATGTAAGCATATACAAAGGTGTTAAGGATGAAGAACACTTACAGCAACTAATGGATAAAGAGCCGCTATGGGAACTACTACAACACGACGACTTCAGCAACAACGTTTTTCATCTCAATGGTCACGGAGACGTTCTGCGTACTATGCAACCAAAAACAGTGGAACAGCTAGCAGCAGTGCTAGCAGTAATACGTCCAGCCAAGAAACACTTAGTAAACGAACCATGGGAGACTGTGTTAAAAGAAGTATGGACGAAACCTGAAAATGGTGATTATTATTTTAAGAAAGCACATTCACTTTCTTATGCGTTTGCAGTTATTGTGCATATGAATTTAATATGCGAACAATTAGTTACTTAGGCTTACGTACAAGTTGTACACTGCGCCGTTTTACTCGTTTAACGTTCATGTTACCTATATTGACACAAGGCCCAATTAACAGTCTAACATCTTTACTATTCATAGTAATAATTGAATACTTAAACACATCCATTTCATTTTTTAAGAAAATATTAATTGGTATCATTCTATTAGATTCCCACCACCATGCTTCTCCACATTCTAAAAACGAAACCTGTTCTGACTTTGATCGCAGGTGTGTGTAAATATACATGCTAGTGACACTACTATCTTGATTAATTATGATGCCGATATATTCGTTGCCACCATAAGTAACAACACTCAAAAACGGAAAGTTCTCTTCTATATCTTTAGTTAACATTCAAATTCAAATAAATACATTATGCAATTAATACCTAGATATTTAGTCTCAAACAGAATAACTATTGTAGTTAATGAAACAGGATTCGTCACGGAGTATAGACCAGTGTATAATAGACAATTACAAGTATATAAAGGAATAGATAATAAAATAGAATTTAGGGTGTTAAACGCAGATCAAAAACCAATTGACATTTCTACAATGACACCAAAATTTGTAGCTTTTGATGAAACTCAAAAGATGATATTAGAGCACAATGGAACAGTTGTCACTGGAGACGATAGCTCACCTACTAGAGGATTGTTTCAAGTTACTATATCAGAAAATGATCTATTAAACGTAAAACAACAGTATCTAACCTACAACATATATCTTGTGGATGATAATAATTCTAAATCATTAACTTATAGTCATAGTAACTTTGACAACGATGCTACTATCTATGTAAACGGAACAGCCTTTCCTGGACCTTTAAACTCTTATTCAGTAACAGAGTTTGAACAAACAGGAGTTGGTGTAGATGAATGGGTAAGCGAATCTGTAGACGCACAGCCTGCTATCAACGGAAACGAAGCGTTGCATACAATTGCAGTTTATACAGAATCATACTCTGGAGATGTAACAATTCAAGCCACCCTTGATAATCAAGTTAATCAAAGTACAAGTTGGGCCGATATTGATGTTATAACCTTTGATGGAACTGAGAATGAACCTATTCCTGTAAACTTTAACGGAGTGTTTAGTTATCTACGTTTTAAAGCAACATCAAACCCGGCAGATAAGATTACAAAAATATTAGTAAGAAACTGATTGACAATAAATTATAACTGCGTTATAATAGTAGTATGAGCTTATTAGTTGATACAATTAGGTGGTCTATCCCAGCAAATAAGAAGAAAACTCCTAGTGGATGGACTTCATTTAATGCACCATGCTGTTACGAAAGAGGACATAAACCTGATACAAGGAAACGTGGCGGCGTTATAGAGGCCGACGGCGGTATTAGTTATCATTGTTTTAACTGTGGGTTCAAAGCGAGCTGGCAACCGGGTCGTCCTCTTAACCGTAACATGAAATTGTTTATGCAGTGGATTAATATATCAGATGACGATATTATAAAGATATCTTTTGATATTTTAAGACAAAATGAAGATGCACATATAAAAGAATTTAAAATTGAAATACCCAAATTTGAATCTATAAGTTTGCCACCTGAAGCTGTAAAAATTAAAGATGTAAAGAATGTTAACGAAGACTTGTTAGCTATACTAGAATATATGGCAGACCGGTGTTTAAATCTAGACGACACAGAGTATTATTGGTCTCCCCATTCTCGTTATAAAGATAAACTAATTGTACCTTTTTATTATGAAGGACGAGTAGTAGGATATATTACTAGAGTGATTAAGTGGGACAAAAGTCAAAAGTATGTAGACAAACCTAAATACATGCAAGAAGTACAGCCTGGATATGTGTTTAATATAGACGAGCAACGATACAACAAAGAATTTTGTATTGTGTGCGAAGGTCCTCTAGATGCAATACATGTCGATGGTTGCGCACTTTTGGGTGCAAGTATTTCTAAACAACAAGAGATGTTAATCAAGAGATTAAATAAACCTATAATATATGTGCCTGACAGAGACTATCCTGGCAGACAAATGATGTTAACCGCAATGAAACTGGGATGGCAAGTTAGTATGCCAGACTGGGATAAGAAATGTAATGACATAAATGATGCCGTAAAGATGTACGGAAGACTATATACATTACACAGTATAGTATCGGCTGCTGAAGCATCCGAAGTTAAAATAAAATTGAGAGCAAAAAAATGGTTTTACTTAAAAGAATCTTGAAAAAGATATGGGACATAATTACATGGCCTTATTATAAAATAAAAGAAGAAATAGAATTTCGTAAGAAAATAAAAAAGCTTAGAGAAAAGGATCCGTTCATATACAAATGATTACTTGGGGAATAAGTGCAAATAGTCACGATGCTGCACTAGCAGTATTTTCAGACGAAGGATTAGAATTTGCTAGTCACAGTGAACGCTTTAGCGGTGTTAAGAATGACGCACATCTAAATGAACAGCTAGTAGACTATGCAAAGAAATGGGGAGAACCAGATGAAGTTATTTGGTACGAAAGACCCCTTGTCAAAACTCTTAGACAGATTAGAGCAGGACAAGGATTTAGGTTTAGGCAAAATAATATTAAACGCTATCTTAGATCTTATGGGATACATGCTCCTATTCGTTATATTGATCATCACCTTTCCCATGCTGCTGCCGGGTATTATACTAGTCCTTTTAACGAAGCTACTGTTGTTTGTCTTGACAGCATTGGAGAGTTCGACACCTTCACAATCTGGAACGCAGACAAAACCAACGGGTTACGAAAGATATATTCGCAACAGTACCCTGATTCGGTCGGACTATGGTATTCGGCACTCACGCAAAGAATAGGCCTAAAGCCACAAGAGGATGAATATATTCTTATGGGTATGGCTGCATACGGCGACCCCCACAGACTATTTGATGATATTTTACAAGATTTTTTCCACCCTATGAACTATGATGGATGGCTTACGTTATTTAATGATAAGCCTAGAGTAAAATTAAAACACAATCTTCATAGGGGGTGTAAGTGGTGGAGACCAGATCTTACTACTGAACAAGATATGTTTGACATTGCAGCAGGTACCCAAGCAGTATATGAGTACATACTCAAGTATATAAGCAATTGGGCTAGGTGGAAATCACCGTCGGGTAATTTAATACTTATGGGAGGGTGTGCTCTAAATTGTAGTGCAAATGGATCAATTAAGGGCGACTGGAATGATATGTATATCATGGCTAACCCGGGAGATGCAGGTTCGGCTATAGGTGGTGTATTAGCACACAAGAAACAACACTTGCCTTTGCCACACATGTATACTGGGTATAATATAGAAGGAGAATATCCAGTTGAAGAAGCATTGCAAGAATTACTCACAACAGGTATTGTTGGTGTTGCTAATAGCTGTGCTGAGTTTGGACCCAGGGCCTTTGGACATAGAAGCTTACTCGCAGACCCTCGTGGCACAGACATCAAAGACAGAGTTAATGAGATCAAACGAAGACA
>Ga0233438_10003540_pt1 | contig 14359 bp, 16 predicted proteins | sample SI_123_September_FD_182720 | JGI IMG/M metagenome (GOLD analysis project Ga0233438, IMG submission 182720) | Seawater microbial communities from Saanich Inlet, British Columbia, Canada - SI_123_September2016_10_MG | ecosystem: Environmental > Aquatic > Marine > Inlet | place: Canada: British...
CAGACTGACCACCAACACTAAGGGTCAACTCACCACCACTAAATGTAGCGCCGTCTACGTAATCGTTATCATTGTCGTTAGCAGAACTGAATGTAACTTCATCAGTACCTGTAGTAATAGTCATACCACCTGCAGCAACGTAAGTTACAGTATCACCTGCACTAGAAGCTGTAACGCTAGTCTGTCCTGATACAGCGATAGTTCCGTAATCGTTAGACTCGGTAAATGAAGTTAAGTAGCGTCCGTCTAGGTCAACTACAACGTCACTCTGAGCAGATACGCTAAGAGTTAACTCACCGTTAGCTGCGTTCCATGTTGCAGCGTCTACGTAGTCGTTGTCATTATCGTTAGCAGTAGTAATGGTAAGCGTGCTACCCGATTGAGATAGACTTGCGCCACCTGCAGCCGCGATAGTTACGTCATCATTAGCAGAACCATCAGAAAGGCGAATAACAGCGCCTGCCTCTAAGCTGAGGTCATAGGTTGTGTCTGTTACTGATTCAGTAGAAGTGCTAATTGTCTGAACATGCCCGTAAGTATCGAAGGTAATACCATCGATGTACGTACGTGATGATGCAGTTAAGTCACCAACACTAGATGTGTCAGCGTGTCCGATTGTAGGGTTCGTAGCTGTTCCTCCTACTACTATAGACGAGTCTGTTGCTGTTACAGATGCTACGGCGCTACTGCCCGTTGCTAGTCTGTCCCATCCTGTCGAACTGTCTGTGTTAATGAATATAGCATCAACCGTAGTAGAATAAACAATTTGCCCCTCAGTTCCTGACAGGTTACCGTCAGGATTGCCCGCATAGTTTTGAATTACAGCATTCTGTAGCTCATTACTTTGAAGGTCTAAGTTGTTTAGAAATTTCATTTGCAAATGTTTTAATAATTAATTACATCTGCAAAGATAGGTAAAATTAGTTGAAGTGAGCTGTGCCCGAGAACTGAGCAGTAACTATCAATTTGACTGTATTATTGTCTATGTATACGACTTCGGGGAACAAAACTTGGTTGAATGAGTCTACAACAGTTACTGAAGGTTTCTTGCCCAAGTTATGAACCAAGACTATTTCATGCTCGCCCCCAACAGCAGTCCATCCGTTTACGTTTATGGAAACATTTTTGGTTTTGTCAGACGCAGCAGCAATACCCGAAATAGAACCTCTTTCTACTACGGTTACGCTATTCTTAGCTTGGAGCTGAGTTGATACTGATATTCTGTTGGTTGACATCTTATGAAAGGGTTACGTCGTCTATAATAGTAAATAATCCGTAGAACCAAGTTGTACGTACGGCATTTCCATCAGTTACCTGTAAATCATAAACAAATGTCCCCGATTGAACAGCAGCCATTTCCGTGTAAGATTTAGAAGCTGTTAAAGTTCCTTCCGCTGTACCTACAAAGTCAGCATTTAAAAACTGAAGTATAGGTGTACCTTCGTCATCGTCGGTTTCTCTAACGTCCATTTTAAAATCAGTGAACAGAGTAAAGTCAACTAATGCACCGTCTGCATCTTTTACATTGAATAAAAGTTGGAAAGAATCTCCCTTTCGGCAGGTGAGGTCTAATCGTTGTGCTATGTCTAAGTTCGCTTGTGTTGCCATAATGCAAAGATACAAATAAAAAGTTAAAGAGAGAGGGCATAGCCCCCTCCCTGTTTGTTAAGATAATCCTGAAATGTTCACTGTTTCAATATCGTTCGCTTGCATACTATTTAGCTGTAGCTTGACATAGTTTTGGTCAGACGGGTTAATATAGTTTCTGATTCCATTAGAAAAAGAATCATTACTGCCGTCTCCCATTAACCATACTTGAACGTGCTGATAACCGCTTGCAAATGTGAAATAATTCGTTGCAAATCTCTCAGCAGATTTTCTGAATAAACCATTATGGTTTCCTGAGCCTAATCTAGACCTATACTCCTGAACCCACTGAATAGGGTCGGTAATCATCATTTTTGCTTGGTCAGCACCCACCATACTTCCCGAAGGCATAACAGCGCTACTGTATCCACCTTGAAGTAGTGGAGTAACTACCATACTAGCAACCTTACCTCTAAAGCCATTTGAAGCTCCTTTTCCACCTATTGTGAAGTCTCCTGCAAAAGTCCTGTCCATTCTAACACCTGTTTGTACCCAATTACTTGAAGTACATAAATTACTACTTATTGAAGCAAATGAATCAGCACTACTCATAAGTCTAATATCAAAACAGTCAGCTAAGTTAGCGGCAGAAGCATTATTACCGCCTAATCTCACTCCATTATAAGCAATAGAAACTCCGTACCAATTGGAAGAGGATATATTTGTAGCGAATCTACATTGATTGTACCCGTCGGCTCCACGACCCCACGCTAGAGTTAGGTTTCCACCACCGTCTAAAAATAATGAAATGTTATCATTAGCACTAGAAGAATCCCCTTCACCTTGATTCCATATAAATTGACCACCATTGTAACCGTCTGACTTGAATACAACCGCTGTTGCCCAAGGTCTAGCAGACGAGTGGTTAGAGGTGTCTCCTTGCGAAGCAGTACCTAAGTCAACTAAGTTAGCAAGTCCACCCATTTGTAATGGTTGCACATACAAACTGCTACTTGTCATCTTTGCGTACTGAGAGCTACCGCTAAAGTCTAATGCCTTAGTCCAAGATGTAAGGTTGGTCGATACAGGAGCGTCTTCGTTAGTTATCGTAAGAGTTAAAGTTCCTACGCTACTTCCGTATGAGTTAGCCTTTGTTACGGTAATACTGTATACGTCGCTAGGGTTAGCTACGTTGTCTCCTGTAACTTCAGGAGCTGTACCTTGCAAGTAACCTGTAGCGGAATTGTAAGCTAGTCCTGTAGGAACGTTAGAAAGCGCGTAAGTGTTAGCGTCTCCCGCAGGTTTAATCTGAAGGTTGATGTTATCGCCTTCTGCTACGGTTATGCTTTGAGTAAACTGACTAGGAATGTAGTTAGCGTCTGCTCCTGTCTGTATCTCGTTCCAAGCGATTCCCGCAGGTGTGGTTGGCGCTGCACTCTGAGCATGGAACATATAAGTGTTAGGCATGTACCAAGTCTGAACGTTTGGTTGTTCGTCTATAAATGTATGAGTATGAGCTGCACCTGCGCCTGAAGCAGCAGTACCGTAAAGTTCGTCAACTGCAATAGCATCTGCCTCGCTAGAGAACAACGGGTAGTAGAACTCTGTGTCAGGAGACTCAACGTAATACCAAGTTAAAGTAGCGCCTAGAACAGCCTCATTCAAGGTCGTATTGCGAATACCGTTTAACTGATTAGCCAAAGGCATGATAGCAAACATTCTTAATTCAGTATCTGCTGCAACAATACTTTCGCTACGGCATATAACCTCGAATACATTGGTTGAGGTTTCGTGAGCTATGTATACCCTTCCGTCGTTATCACGGCCTAGTCTGAATTTAGTTTTAGTCTGAGGGCTGTTAGAGAATCCTGCCTCGTTTATCTTTCCTGCACCGTTTGTGGGGTCAGCAAAAGTAAACGGAGTGGGATACAATCTCAAGTACAATAAACCCTTGACGGCATTACCTGCAACGTCGACATCTAGGTCAGCTACATCATATGTGGTTTCATCAAACAAACCTATATATACACCTCTAGAGTTAGACCAATCTCCTGAGTCTTGCTCGAACTCAAAGTATTCACCATTTGCTGATATTGTCTCATTAGAGTAAATACCATTAGAAGTATCAAAGTTACCCGCTTCCGCTGTTGAGGTATACCCCAATGTAGTTCCCGAGCCTGTTTCCGTAATTCTATCTCCGTATACCGTAAAGGTAACTGAGCTATCAGTTGTAGTAACTGTAGTCTGAGTGTTACCTGTGTTAGAGCCTACTGTAGTTCCGCCCAAAACTTCGTTGAGTCTGTCTACTGCCGCGCCAATTGTATTAAACCCTGACACTACACCGTCTAAAACACTAACATTGTAGTATCTTAAATGCGTGTAGATATCCTTGTTACCACGTACCGTAGATATCTTGATAGTTCCGTCCGCTTGGCTAGATGCCGTCAAAGAGTTAACAGCAAATATATCACCATTGCTAAACAATACAGTAGTATCAGTAGCGTCTCTCTGAGCGTCTAAAAGGTCAGTTTGACTAAATATAAAAGTACCCGTATTGCTGAGTACGTTTGCATTAGCTGTTATGTATTCAGCACAATCCGAAGGAGAGACAAATTCGTTTCCGTCTTTATCTTGAAAGTCCGTGTAAGGAAGGTTGAAGAACTCATAAATGGTTGTTCCCTCCTCTACGGTTCTAATTTTGTTTATTACGTTTACATTGTTCGAGTTATCCTCGTTTATCTCGCCTTCTAGACAAGAGTTCCAATATACGGGGTTTGTAGACCCGACGAATGTGATACAGTTACCTGCGTCGTTTCTTGTTACTTTAATAGCCATTACTTAGTTATTGTTACTAACATTGTTAGTGGTTGAATAATTACAGGATTGTCTGATTTGATACACGGAAGAGCAATAGCATTAACATCCTCATTACTAGCGAGATACGCTGAAGATGTTACACGCTGAAGCCTAGATACACCAACCGAGCCTTGTCCAAAGAATGTTGTAGCACCCTGTAAGAAAAACTCATATGTGATTGCATCAACATTACTTCTTGTAGCCCACCATAAACCTGTGTCTACTGTAGTGTTCTGAACCTGTGGTATGATATTGTAATCAAAGCGAACCTGCACTAAGTCACCAACCTTAAGGCCATCTAGCTTTATAGAGCCTGTGTCAGAAGCATTACTGCCCGTCATTGTAGAGCTACTCCAATCAGATAGGTCATAGCTAATCAAAGTGGTTGTTTTACCCGCAGGCAAGTGGTCGCCACCAAACATACCGAATCCTTGGAAGTTTGTGTTAGGAGCAGGGTCAGTCCAATAAGGGCTATCAACAGCCTCATGTACAGTGGTACTCAATGGGAATCTACGATAGTTTCCTGCGTCTACATCTGCTTGAGTATAGTTCACGCCCGTGTTGCCTGAGTGTCCAAAAACACCTGAGCTTATTTCTGTCTTGTCTGCAAATCCACCCGTGAACTCGTATCCCGAAGCGTTTACTACTATCTCTAGGTCAGCCTTCTTGGTAGTACCCGAGGCAGCCTGAGTAGTGTCAGTTGTGTCTACGACGGGTAGGAAAAGTCCCGAGCCGTCTACGTTACCCACATTGGATAACTGTGATATCTTTGTATTACTCATTATAGGTTTTCTCTTATTATGTTACTTCCGTCTTCTCTAGCTATAGGCGTGCCATCCTCTTCTGTTATAAAAGAGACAAACAGACTTCGTCCTTGCTCCTTGGTGAGGTTAGTCAATATGTTAGGTAGTCCTAAAGGCATTATCGAATGTATGCTATTACAGTTCCTGTTCCAACCGATACGGTTTGAAAGTCACCATAAACTACCATTCCTTGAGCTAAGTCTACACCTCCTAATGCGTCACCCGACTGAGTAGTCGTGGTTACATTAGTAGCTACTGCTAAGCAATAGATAGACACGTACTCCTCTCCTGCGGGCTGAGAAAATGTATTGTCTATTACTCTAAATCCATTTTGACCAAACGCTGCGTTTTGGAAGTCACCCGTTGAGGTGAAGTTTGTTTTTCTTGCTGCCATTTTATATTTGGTTTATTATTTCATCATTGAGTCAAGGAAGCTGTCTTCCTCTCCTTCGGGTAGCTCACCTCTTTCGCCTTTACGCTGAGAGATTAACTTAGACTGCTCTACTGACTGCTTTTTAACTCGAGCGTCCTTACGGTCTTCTTGAGCTTCTTGAACAGCTTTCTTCATTTCCGAGCTTGCGCCTGCTACGTCTTTAGCATTAGCACCCCTGAGTTTTTCTAGTTCTAGCTTGAACTGATACTCCATCTGCATGCGCTGCATCTCTAATTGAGCTTCCATTTGCTTAGACTGCATATCTAGCTGAGCTTGCGCTTGAGCTGTCTGCATATCCGCTTGTGCTTTAGCTTGTGATGCTTGAGCAGCAGACTGTCCTTGAATCTGTGCGTTTTGTTGAGCTTGTTGTTGCTGACGCTTAATACGCTTACCTCTACGTACAATAAGTAGACGTTCTGCTTGGTCAACATCCTTCAAACGACGGATAGCGATAGCGTCCTCGATGTCAATCTCTTTCTGAGCTAATGCCTGTTGGATGTTTTGCTCTAGGTACACCTTGTCGCCTTCGTCCATCTCTGTGCTAACAGTTACGCCAAAGTTAAACATAGGTAGCTTCTCGAACTCCTTTAGAGTATTCATAGCGTGTTTACCTACAGCTTTCTTGTATGTACCAAATAGTACAGACTCTTTTGGTAGAATCTGTAAACACTTAATTACATCCTCACATACTCTCTTGTATAATACTAAAGAAGCATGAGTGATATCGTATAAAGCGTTGTTAGCTGAAGCTATCTGCTGCTGACGTACACCAACTAGTGAGTCAGACTTAGGAGTTGAGCCATCAACAGCCTCATTTACACCCGTTGCGTCGCGAATCATACGTAGGTAATGATTGTACAAGCCAATCAATTCGTTTACGTTACGTATTGTATTGTTTATCTCTCTGATAGGTGGGTTTTGGAATCCTCCTTCAGGGTTCTTAGAGCGGTAGTACATTACACCTGTCTGCTCGTAGATATCTTGAATATCCAATGGAGACAACTCACCACCCGAGCCTAACTGAACGTTATCTAGTCCCTCGATATCAATCATGATACCATCAGGCTTAGCCTTAGCGATAGACTGCTGAATCTTCAAGTGTGTAATCTGTAATTGGTCAGCAAATCCAATAATGCTAGTCACCATAGACTTAGGCATCATGCGACGTAAGTTTGTAGCCACGATAGAGTAAGACAGAGTAGTTCTGCTTAGGTCGTGGATGTTACGCGGTTGGTTGTGCTTCTTTCCGTAATTCAATAGTACATCAGTACCATCTATATATAGACCACCGTACAAACACATGTTCTTCATGAATACAGGGTTTCTGTCGTATACAGATTGAGTGGGCATCTTGTACTCTTCTCCTTTGAAGTAGAAGCCCATGTTTCCGTGACGAGACATCTTCTCCTCGTATACCATTTCGTCTAGACCGATATACTCAAAGTCTAATACGTTTACTGTGTATTCGTCATATCCATAAGACTGACGACCTGTGCGTTGGTCGTAGAAGTTTCTAGCTACTTTAGAGCTATCGTTTCCAAATTTATTCTTTACTCCTTGACCTATCATCTGCCACTGCTCTTCAGAGACGCTGTTTCCTGCGATTCTCTTTAGCTCCATGATTGTCATGATGCGAATCTCTCCTGCGTATACCAAGTCCTTTAGGAATGGGTCTTCAGAATAAGAGTGGATTAAGTGACTAGGGTCAACATAGCGCTCAACGATGCCATGATTAGGGTCGTTTTCACGTTTTACTGCAGCCATACCACAGACTACTAAATCCTCTACAGCTCTACGGAACGTGCTATCATTAAAGTCGTTCCACTCTAGGGTTAGGTTACATGCAACTTGTGCAGCAATCTCTGCAGCAATCTTGATGTTTGTGTCCATGAATATCTCTGCCTCTTCCTGTGTGTCAGGTAGGTTGTCGATATCATCTGTTACCTGTGCTCCTAAGTCGCGCATCTCTGATAAGAACGCTTTGTTCTCGATAGCAGCTTTTACACGAGCCTTCTTGTTTTCTTTCTCACCACGTGAGATAGGGTCAATGGCCTCTAAGTTAGGATAAGGTTTTTGTGATAGTATTTTGTTTACTACGATTTTAACGAACTTGGGTACGATAGGTACAGGAGTCCAATCTAGGTTGAGCAGCGTCCCACCGCCACCTACGCCATCAAGACTGTTGAGTATCTGCTTATATATCTGAGTAGACTGAGTTCCTTGAGCGTAATCTCTAGCTCTTTCAAACTCCTTCATTCTTTTTTGATATAAAGATGATGTTGACTCTGTACCACCCCATTGACCGAGGATGGCTTTTGCGTATGCCTTACCATATCCTTGAGAGAGTTTCTCTGCAGATTTTGCGGTAGGGTCAGGGAAATTTCCGTAATTCTTCTTCATCGTAGTGCGTTTCGCTCTTGATTAACTATTGTGCAAAGATAAGAAAAAATCCCTAAGCGTTCGGGTTGTATCGTCTGAAGAATGTCTTATTAGTAAAGTCTGACTGTTTGGTAACTTTAGGTTTGATTTGAGCAGCTAATAAACAGAGCCCACTAGATATAGTTAAATCATACTTGGTACGATTATCTATACGGAATCCAATCCAATCTTCTAGTGTGTTTTGTAAGTACATTCTACCCATCTGTCCTGTGTCTACATTCTCTCCTACACTATTATGTATATAGGATTCAATAGCCATAGCGTGAGCCTGTATAACTTCCGCTGAGGTAGATGGTATACCTTTAGTCTTAGACTTAGATGCTCCACCTCCTAAATGCTCGGGGCGGTCAAGCAGATACTCCAAGTACCCTCTTTCCTCAAAATAACGAGCTATACCGTATTTGTTGTTCTCGATTAGGATTGGGTAGCCGAAGTATACTGCCGCCATTAATACGTCTTCATAAAATATCTTAGCCATTGGTGGGCGAGAACAGTACTCTGCTACGAATACATTACTAGCTCCATTCATGCTAAACTTGTTGTAGAAGTGACAAGCACCCTTAGAGCCACGTCCATCAGTAGTAGCGTCAAGGTCATAGCTATCGACCCCACCTACACCTAGGTTTCCGTGCGGGGCTTGATAATGTCCGTTACGGTGTTTTGACTTTATGTTTCTGTTATCCTTCTTTGGCTGCCATGCAAGAGTCCATCTTCCCTCGGGTGATGGCTCGAATACAACCTCTGTGTCTAGCTCTCCGTTTTTCCAATGAAAGTTACCCGTTACCACAGGGCTAGGGTACATCATATCGTTGTACTCCTTCTGCTCGTATATCTTCCCCAAATTAAACAGACTGCTTTCTACCGAGTCGCGGAATGCTTCCTGTGTAGAGAACGGGAACTGACGAGTAACCTCATTCAATTCATTGGCATCGTTCTTAAGTGCTTTACGTTCGTTGCTGAGGTAAGTCCTTGCACCATAGTCTATTAGCTCACCGTCGGAAGTTTCAATAGCCGTTTCAGGGTCGTCAACAATGGGGTTTCCGAACTTGTCGAAGAATCCTTCAAGCGCTTCATAAGCGGGGATGAATATACGGTACAGCATAGACCGTGTACGGCCATTTGCATTTCGTTGCGTTGGGTCTGAGTCATTCCAAAGGTCTTTATATTGAGAACCGCCTTTCGACATAGGATTAACCGTAGAGCCCACTAAAGCAGTTCCTACAATCTTACGACCTACAATCAAACAGGTTCTGTTAATACGCCATGCTTCACGTATGTCAGCAGGCTTTTCCCATTTACCCGCCTCGTCTAGAAAGAGGTAATATAAACGCTCACCATCGTATGCGTTATTCACCGTGTTCTTCCAATTGATTACGGTATTTAAGGCCTCTCCTACTTGGGCTGTTTTATTGTTTTTAGTAATCTTTTTTGCAGGCTCACAAAAGCAAGCTCAACACGAGGGTTAGTAGAACCATCTTGAATAGGTTTAAAGAAGAAGGGGAAATGCCTGTACATTGATACCACCTTTTTCATAAAGACGTTATCACGCGCGTCGCTACCTGTTTTAGACATGATACCTAGTACCTTGTCCTTTACAACTGTGCCCTCTGACAATAGAGTAGCTACAGCCATGTTGGTATATCCCGAACGTCTACACTTAGTAAAAAGCTGACCTACACATCGTGGGTCGACCTTACAGGCTTCTGCGTGAATAAATAGTTTGCGTTGAAATGCGAGGTAGTCCCCGTAGAATGAACCATCAATCTTCACCCACTGAAGCATGAAGTAATGCGTTCCTGTTATATAAGTTTTTTCACCATTAATGTAAATCCAAACCCCTTCAGACCTACGCTTAAACTCTTGCTCGATATATGGACGATAGGCTTTGCGAAAGTTACTTGGCTGTTGCGCCCACTCATCCATAGAGCGAATCCCCTTGATGGCTGCAGGCAATGCTTGACGTCTCCAATACTGCTCAGACCTACCACTAGAGGAAAACAATGTCTCATCCTCAGAGGCCTCACTAGGAAGTTGTATAAGCAAGCCCTCCAATTCGATGATTTCACCCATCGTATCGTTAGGACATATGTTAATGACGTCTTGGTCGTAGCCATCTATTCTTTTTAAACCTGCCATACCTTAGTGTACAACGTACAAATATACGTTTAATATATTAATTAAATGTTTAGACAAATTCTGAATTACTTCTTACTGAAGCGTTCAGCAAATCCACCACCGAAGTCTTGTTCCTCTTCTATAGTGCCTGTCTCTCTAGCGTTCTTAATCATCTGCTCTATATCCTGCCTAACAACTAACAGCTCCTTAGCATCCATTGCTGTCTGCTTTATTGAGGCTAGTTCCGCTTTACGAGCAGAGCCCGTGACCTCTTGGTCAACGGGCTTCTCTATTTCATCTATCATATTGTTGATTGCCTTCTCGGTAGCCCTAAGTAGGTTTTCCGCTGCCGTCAACGTAAAGTTAAAATCAGACATAAGCTGCATGTATATAAGCAGGTTTCATACGGAATACTTGAGTACCATCGGGTAGAGTTATTCTGTAGTCGGCATTCTTACCGTACATAACAAGGTCTCCAACCTCTAGTCCTAGTTCCTCTGTACCTGCGCTAGGGTATAATACTTTGGCCTCTTGCTTAGCCTCAATCAACTCAGTTCCTAAGAACAAGCCACCTGCGCTAACAACGTCGACCTCTTTATCTTCTGTTGCTTCTAGGATTACCCAATCACCTAAAACGGTAACAGAGTCATCCTTATGTATAACCATGTAAGCCTGCCCGTTAATCTCAGTTGGATGCCAAGCTACTAAGTAGTGGTCATCTCCTATACCGAACTTCTCGGGTTGTTGGTTCACGTGGTGATGGAATACTAAAGTGTCCCCAACCTTAACTGACTCGGGTAAATCAGCCTTGAGTGGAAGCGCTTTAATAGTGCCATAAGATACACGCCCCTTGAAGTCATCCCAACGGGTGTCTTTAATAAGTTCAATCCCTGCTACTTCTAGAGTATCTCCGAACAACTTAGGGACGTGCACTATGAAATCAAATAATGGCTTCATTATCCTAAATCTATATCATATTCAACAATAACAGGCATATTTTCAATAGCCTTCCATAGGATTACTCCGTCTTCGTTCTCTACATATATAAGGTAGCGTGAGCGTCCGTAAAGTTGCTCTGCACGGCCATCAATTGCAATAGCGTGGATTTCCCCACCGCCATATACTTTTTGTCCTACGACAAAGGCGAACCCATTCTTTGGGTCACGTCCTGATATAATTTTTCTAATTGGCTGCTCCATCTTCGTCTGTGTTTTTGTTAATGAAGTTCATCCAATCCTCCGAAGTCCAATCCTCCGTATCACGCAGGTCAGCAGGCAGAGATGGTGAGTCCATCTGTTGGTAGTATTGCACAGCGATAGATAGAACCTCGTCGAGTTCTTCTTCGTCCTCTACTACATAATCTAGTATTGTTTTCAGTCTTGCTGCTCCTTCATCTCCCTCGGTGTAGATACCACCTATGAAACAGGAAACCCATTGGTCTTCGAGCTCGTACTTCTGTACGATGGCCTTTAAGCCTTCTAGCTTTTCAGCTATCTCCTCAAAAAACTCTTGTGGAGCATCTTGATAATTACTCATAATTTCTGTATATTTAATTTAATTGGGTTTATACCCATAGTACAAATATACAAAATAAAATGCCGAAGAGCAAGCTACATAAGAAGAAGCTGAACCGTGCGTTCCTACCGTTACAGGATAAATACGTCAAGAGGAATTACCTCAAGTATTACAACCTGTCTGTTAGAGATATGGTAAAGTACACAGACCTAACAAGAGCCGAGTTGGAGTTCTTGATGTTTGCTTATGACCTAGAGTTCTTTGAGATTACCTACGCGGCACAAGCATACGGACAGAGTCGTAAGAAGCTATACGAGCGAATCATTCTTCCTCTTAAGAAGAAAGGCTACCTTCAAGAATATCTCGGTGTAGGCAAGGACGGTGAAGACGTTGACGTACATTTCAACATAAGGCGCAATGCTCAGAAGTTGTCTGTAAGTCATAAAGGCCGCCACAATGTTCAGCGTACCTATCGTAAGATAGAGGGAGAAGAGGAGATTAGGTACTAAGAGAAATACTTGCTGTACTGTTTTATCGCCCATTTCCGTAGGTAAAGCGGTTGGTAATTGGCCACTTTCTTTAAGTCTTTTTCTAGTTCCTTCTTTGGTGGTGGTATGAATAGAATATACTCCAAGCAGAACAGACAAAACCTTAGTTTTGCTGCGAAGACGTGCTGCAGAAATAGCTTTATTAAGCCCTTTAAGCCATTTCCATGTGGAAACCGTACTTTCATACCCGATTATTATTACAAATACAAAGGTAGCAATTATATTTCTTATGCGCTTAACCATCTTTGAACCATTAACACAGGGTAAGCAGGGTAATACGACACAGCCATAACAGCTAAGTATCTTCCCGCTTTCTCTATTTCGAATATCCTTGTTTCCTCTGCTTCTTCCTCACTTATGTTGAAGTTCTCCGCTTCTTCCTTCGTAGGTGCTCGAAAACATTTAGACGCTATGTGAGCTGCTGCAAGATTGTATATGAACGCTGCTCCGAATGGTATTGCTAGTATTGTGTATATCATATATCTAATATACAGAAAAACCCCTGCTCTCACAAGGGTTCTTCGTAGATACTTATCACCTCCTTTCTTTAAACGCGTTTAGCGTTCCGAAATTTTTCAATTACGGGACTTATATAAAGATAAGGCTTATGTATTAAAGTTTGTCCACAAATTTAGCGCCAATAAACAGGGCTACTGCGGCGAACAATCCAAAGAACAAAGCTGTAGGTAGACTAGCGCTAACTAATCCTGCTGCTACTGCTGCACAGCCGATACCTTGACCGTACTGTGTTAAAAATGCTTTTACTGTTTCCATGGTGTAAAGGTAATGAAAAAAAAGAACCCACTACGACGGGGGGAAGTAATGGGCTCTAACATCGGCGGCATTTAGTTAAGGTAGCGAATCTCTGCCCGCGCTGATGTAAGCTGTTATATTATTCTTTCTAGTATGATGACCAAGCCCTCGACAGCAGCTATACCCATAACAATGTATTTGGTGTAGTCCGTTCCGCTTTTCGCCTTCTCCCCTTCCTTATATCCCTGAAGCGCAGCTTCCGATTTTATCAAAGCGGTTTCAAGTTCTAAGATGCGTTTACCGTTAAGTAGTTCTTCTACCTTCTTGTCTTCCTTCTTGCCCATAGCCACAAAGATAAGCAATTAATATGAGTCGCAACCTGACGTTTACATACTATTTGTCAGTATATAACCTGACTTCATAGAGAAAACCTATCACCCTCATAGATAAATACAATGAAGATAATTAGTAAAACAGCCTTCTATTTAAAAAATATACCGTACCTTTGCCTCAGTATCATATTCGAGAGTGTGATTCACTTGTCTTTCTCACTCTTGTCTTCTTGTGTTGTTTTCCAAACACACACACTAATCTTCACAAATGTTTAGGGCTAGTTATATTCGTTACGCACTTGCGTCATCACCTCGTTAATAACAGCCTCTCATAGCACCTTATAAGAAGTGCTTTCTAACGTCCTATCGGACTGTCTCCCTTATCTACATATTACCATCTCTAGAAAGACGCTCTAACGCGCTCTTATGACACGTCACCCGTCTATTACAAAATGGAAAAAAGGTATAAGTGGTTTTAAAAAAGTTGTGAGAAATAAATATGGTGGGGATTATATATATACACACACGCTGAGAAAGCAAACCCGAAACGGAATCCGAACCCCCCTCCCCCCGACTGCTGCCGATTGCCTCAAATACTTTTGGCTTTTTGGGTTCATGGGTATCAGTCTGCAGGCACTATAGTTTTAAGCCCTTGATTGAGACGTAGTAAACACGGGGACTATCACACCCCAAGAAAATACCTTTTCCTTATCTATCCTCTTACGGGGTATCCTATAGACTAGCCTAGTCTGCTCATGGGTACACGTTGCTAGTGCCTATGGTTGCAGGGCCTTGTGTATAACATTGGTACATGTATGCTTTTAGGCGGTGCGTTTTATGGGCTCATTTGCTTGCTTTGGCGTAACCTATCGACGGGGGCTGCAGGCCGATATCGTGCTCCTAGAAAGGGGCTTTTTGCATTGGCCCAATATGACATTTAATCAAATCTGACTTTTGAAAAAATCGGAGCGCTGTGCG
>Ga0233438_10003542_pt1 | contig 14357 bp, 17 predicted proteins | sample SI_123_September_FD_182720 | JGI IMG/M metagenome (GOLD analysis project Ga0233438, IMG submission 182720) | Seawater microbial communities from Saanich Inlet, British Columbia, Canada - SI_123_September2016_10_MG | ecosystem: Environmental > Aquatic > Marine > Inlet | place: Canada: British...
GTCCAAAAAAGGCAGTGTGGGTAGTTATCGCCGCCTACCTCTGCGCACTTCTGATCGCTGATAAGCGCAAGTCATGCACGGCAACCGGAGCTTCAAAGTAGAAAGTGGCCTAGAATCATCTCAAAGATTAGCGTTGAAGTCGCCAACCGTTGGGATAAGCATGGCTGAAAAGCAGTGTTTAATGATCTGAGCAGTGATCTCACCATCGAGTGCCATCAATGCAACGCCTTTGTCGGCACAGAGGTAATGGTATATCGGAGAGTTCGTCTTTTAGCGGAACAGAGTATGAACTGTGCACCCATAACTTGTTATTCTAAGGGACCATTTGGTGCACAGCGGAGCGCCGACCCGCCAAGCCCTTCCTAACCAGCCTACGGTCACCGAGTGAGCTAACACTCAGCGCTGATCCAATCGACAAATTATCCAACATCTGACGCAGCTAAGGGCGACGGGTTTGTGCTAGGGTGATCCGAAAAGACTTGGTGGTCCTCTGAAACTGGCAGCAAGGGGGAGTCACAATGGCTCTGACACGCAGTGAAAGGGTAACGTTGGTAATCTTTTTACTCGCACTGATCCTTAATCTTATTCTCCTAGACGAAGATCTCTTGAGACAGCTGGGTATGTGCGGAGAGGGCTTATTACAAACCTCCTGCGAGGTGGACTGAGCATCAGGCCCATTGATATCAAGATGATGGCGCAGCTTCTTGCGGCCGCCGAAAAGTCAGCGGCAAAAGCAGGCTCTGGACTTCAACGCAGCCATTGCATCTTTTTTAGCAGCAACACCACTCATCACTACGCGAACCGCCCGCCTGAGGTAAAGAGCGCCCCAGATGCAGGTGACGACAAATTGCCCTATCCACAAACTTCTGAGCCAGCGGTCTGGTCCGAGGTCGGTCGTAATGATCGCAACGATAGCAAGCATAATCATCAGCCACACGAAGCAGAGACATCTGGAAATTTTCACTGTCATGGGGTGCATGCAAGGGCCCTTTTTACCGCAGACATTCTGCCATGAATTGATAGAAAAAATGTGAATTATTTTTAAATCTATGCGCATATGCGTTCCGCGAAGGCGCTCTAACTAGTGTCGAGCTGACAGAAGAATATCCGGTGCATGCTGCTTTTGCTCGACCTCCGTACTGGCCTACCCCCTGTTCAATACAAACCAGTTACATCATGATTCTGCCGGTTCAACTCAAATAAAGCGGTTATCGCTATGGTCAAACACGTACTGGTATTCGATGGCCCCGCGCAGCCCTGCCCCGCTGCCATTGATTCACTCTAGTCAGACGCTCGCGCAAAGTTTTCAAACCCGGGGGACGACTGCCAGGTTAGCTCTCTCGGCATCGAGCCAATGGCGGTTGGCTCACTGCCAATTATCGCCTCGAAAGCCATCAGTTCTGATAGGCTATAGAGGTCATGCCACAATAGAGAGCGGCACTATGAGTGACAAAGATCAGTCCGAAGAATCAACATACAACGACCTTTCATCGGGTCCCGCTGACGATTCAGCGCGAGAGGATGATGCAGGCGAGCCCGAGTCGGAACTGCCCTCGTTTGACGCCTATGGCGACGACGAGGAATGGGGCGCCCTAGATGATGATGAATCGCTGAGTGGGGACCCCGAATGGACCGGGGACAATCTCGCTACGCTGGAGCCGGATAGCCCAAAAGATCCCAACATGCCGCCACCAGCCGCTCCCAACCGGGACACGGATTCACAATCGCTGTTTGAAGACGATGATTTTGAGGATGAGGCTGTCTCACTCAGCACAGACAGCGAATACCTCAGTGACAGACGCGCTAGCGAGTCCAGCACAGCCGCTGACTTCGCCGACAAAGCGCTTGCAGGGGAGCATGAGGAACTACACGAAGACGACTATGGCCATGAAGACGACGAGGACGATGATGACGACGGCTCGGCCTCAGCCGCGCCTGTGCGCAGTGCTGCCCAGAGTGCACCCACGAAGCCCAACAAAACGCGCTGGATCTGGCCGACCGTCGCAGCGACATTAGGCCTCGCTGTCATCGGCACCGGCGGCTACGGGTGGTTTCACGCAATGGAGCAATCGAAAACCATCCGGTCGCTTGAGTTTCAACTTAAAAAGGCCAATCAAGCCGATGCGGTCGAGCCTGTTGCTGAACAGGGCACCCTAAATAACGAACGCATCGGTGAACTTCAAAGGGAGTTGGCGCTTGCGCAGAAACGCCACGCTGGTGAAATCTCTGAGCTTGAAGACCAAAACCAGACGCTCAATGCCAAGCTGTCTTCAACTGAGCGCGCCTTGCTTCAGGTGAGAAAAGACAACACGCCAGCAGTCCCCGATAAAACCAGCCCACAAAAGGCACAGTACTCAACTGCCCCTGCTGACACTTGGTTCATCAATATTCAGACCTTTTCCAAGCAAACAGACGCAGTAAAACTCGCTGAAAGCCTGTCTGATTCCCCAGAAAATATTCAGGTGCAGTCGGCTAGCGTCAATGGTAAGACACTGTATCGCGTGCGAGCGGAGGGCTATGCCGATAAGGCCGAGGCTAATGCAGCAGCTGAGGCGCTTGCGCAGGACTTCGGCCTCTCTAAACCCTGGATAGGCAGGCAAGGCTCATGATTGTCCGCCGCGAAGCCCCGCTGCCGCCAAGCTGCAATGGACAGCCGTTATGACGCGCCAGCATCACAACCCTCGTGTCACATCACGACTGGTGCTTGCTACGCTGTGCTTGATTATTCAGCCGGCGATGAGCAAAGAATACCATTCAGGCGCCAAACCCATTCGCTTTACTTGTATTGATGACTCGCGCTGGGTCAATGGCAGCACCCTCGAACTCAGGGGCGACATCCAAAAACAGCGAGGCTGGATCAGGATTCAAGGCGGGGCTGAACAGGAAACAAAGTTCGAGCAACAGGCGCTGAACTACCGATGGTACTCAGAAGACACCGTCGACTTTGCCATTGTTGTGACACCAGACCTGATGGCACGTTATTACGACCAAACAGGAAGCGCCTCTCCGTTCTCTCAAAGCCGGTGGCACTGCTCGACCGGATGACATTTGCAATAAGGGTCACTTAGCTTGCTGTCAGTCCTCATCAGCGCGCAAATCAGCGCAAGCAGCGTTGTGCCTGCTAATGACTCGACTTTTGTTACACTACCCGGTCAAACCGGTTTATACAGCGGCCCTAACAAACAAAAAAAGCCGCCATTTTGCAACCAAAGACGGGCATAGGGAGACGGATATATGCAGACTTTTATCAAGTTATTCTTGGTCGTTTTTGCCATCATCTTGTTCGCTGGAATCTCTCAGCAGCGAGAATTGATTGCGGTGTGGATGGGTCAAGCCGGCAAAGCGCTTGGCATGCAGGATGAGATCTACCAGTGGAACACCGATATCGCGTGGGAAAAAACCGATCGCGAGCATGAGCTTTTAGAGACGGGCAATTGGGTGCAACGCGAATTTTCATTTCTGGATTATTCAATGCGGGCGCGAGTGAACTCAGATGGCTCTGTGCTCGCGGCCGTCTATTTTTATGACAACTGCCTCGTCGGTACGTCGATTATGACCGACGTATTGGACATCAACGACGAACCGTTTGAGATGCGCTGCACTGAAACACCCGACTTCACAGGCTGGCGGGTTGGCGCAAGGTTCCCCAATGCAACAGCAGGTTGGTATGAAAACTTCGGCGATTTTAAAGTCAGAGCCAAGTTTTCCCAGTGGGATTTCGACATCATCAGAAAGTATTCATCGGCGCTCGAAATACAGCCGGATCAGATAATGCAATAGCCTTATCATTTGCCAGCACCAGAGCACTGCAGATGGCACGCCATAACGCTCTGGGTTTGGATTGCTACGCCGTATTACGCTCAAGGCCTGAAGTGGCGCATACCCCACTAGGTTAGTTCGTCAACCCGATTATTGAGCCTGAATACGTGCGCCAGAACCTCAGCGACCGCGACATATAAAGCAGGGGGAATTTCGTCTCCAAGCGGAATTTGGCATAACAATTCGACAAGGCCCGCCTGTTCAACGATGGGGATATCCAACTCATCGGCGATCGCTTTAATCTTTTCGGCGAGCTCCCCCTCCCCTTTCGCCACTAAGCGCGGCGCCCCGTCACCGGTATAACTGAGCGCCGCCGACTTGCTGGTAAAACGATCCGTCATGCGCGCACATCCAAGGGTCTAGCCGCCACACTTTGACTCGCCATATCCGGGGAATGCATGACGCTGAGCCGGTGTAATTCCAGTCCCCTTGATTCGAGCCCGGCAGTCAGCCCGGGTTTGGCCTGCAGAAACATTTCAAGCGTACTGCGCTGGGTAGACACCACATGGAGGGATAACTGGCTAGCTACCAACTTCAAGGTGATTTCTGTCGTGCCCAGCCCCGGCAAGTCGAGGTTCAGTTTAGCCCGCCACGTCGTGTCATCTGTTGCATCCTGTAGCCCCGCACTCCCCTCATCCTTCGAGAGCTCCAGATCTAAACTGTGAAGACTGTCACCCAGCCGAAATGGGATATCGAAAAGCCATTGCTGTGACAACTGGCTGTCTTCCGCTGGCAGCGACCCCAGTTGATTCTGCGAGACAGCCTCGAGATTTTTATCCAGCGCAGATCTCAGCAATGCCAGCGCTTCTATCCCGGCCCCTTCACCATCGGACTGCTCGCCCTCCTCATTGCTTGCTGACGACACTTTGGCCATCATTTTAAGCAGTTGCCCTTTGAGATCATTTGCCGCAATGCGCATCAGTTCCGGATGTCCACTCGCCAATAATGTCTCGTGGAATGTCCCGTTGGTCAGGACCGCACGCTTCAAGGCCTCCGGGTTGGTGAGCTGAGGCGCATTCATTACGTTAGCCTGAAGTTGCCTGACCATAGTGCGATCGATACCGGTGGCGCTCAGCGCACCGCTCTGTAACCCCCCTAGCAAGGCCAATAACTGGGGTATACCACCCCGGCCAGAGGGGGTAGCGGAGATTTGCCGATGAGCCCGGTTAGCCTCAGACAGCGCCTCCGCCGTCGCAACATTCGGGGGAGGCGCATGACTCAACAGTCGAAAGGTGACGCTGGGTTGCACTTGCTTGACTTCAAGCAGAAGGCGCGCACCGGGTTGAAGCGGAATGTCAGTAGACGCGGTGACTCGCTCCGCACCGACTTTCAACACCATTTCCCCTGATGGCAACCTATCGGCGACTACGGCATTCAACACCTGGCCCACCTGCGGCGTGCGAAGCCATAGTCCAAAATTCTTCTGCTCAACCCTGGCCGGAGTTAAAGAAATTTGGAGCTCTTCCACAGCAACCCTTTATTTATTCGTTAAACAACGGTAGCGTACTGACTGCGCGAGATATGTCACTCGGAGACCATCGTGTCGCTGGGGCGCAACCAATATTTATTGCCACACTCGGGGGCCCGTAAATCAGGCGCCAGTCTAGATGTTGAGGTAGATTTATGGATTTTGCAACGCTAATAGGCATGCTGGCGGCAATTACTGTTGTCACACTATCAATCTTCTCCGCCGATGGGGCAGAGATATTCATCAATACCCAGAGCATCCTCATTGTAGTCTTTGGCACTGCCTTCGTCGTGATGATGAAATTTACCTTCAGGCAGTGGCTCGGCGCATTCATGGCGGCGGGAACCGCATTTCGAAGTCAAACAGACAACCCCGACGAGCTGATCGCTCAAATGGTCGAATTATCGGGCAAGGCCCGAAAGGAAGGCATGCTGGCGCTAGAGAACGTAGAAATCGAATACGATTTTCTCAAGCAAGGCGTGCGGATGCTCATCGATGGGGCGAGCAGGGAAGTTGTCAGTGAAGTACTTTATAAAGATAGACAGCAATTTCTCGACAGGCAAACTTGGGGCACCAAGGTTTGGGGGGCTTGGGGTGAGGTCGCTCCAGCCATGGGTATGATTGGCACGTTGATTGGCCTCGTGCAGATGCTCGTGGACCTGAGCGACCCCAAAGCGATCGGCCCAGCCATGGCCGTGGCACTACTGACAACACTCTATGGATCACTCATTGCCAATGTGATTGCCCTCCCCTTATGCGATAAGTTGACTTTGAGAAAAGCCACTGAGGGACGACTCATGGCCATGTGTATCGACGGTGTACTTGGCATTCAGGGTGGGCAAAACCCCCGCGTTCTGGAATCCATGCTCAAAACATATGTTGATCCGAAGAAACGCGCAGCCGACAATAAGGAAGACTGAGCTTGTCGATCGACCTACAACTGGTTGACGAAGGAGAGGGAGACGAGGATAAGCCCGGCGCCCCGCTCTGGATGGCCACCTTTGCGGACCTAATGTCACTGCTGGTGTGCTTCTTTGTGTTGATCATTTCGATGTCAGAAATTGATGTCATTCGCTACAAAAAAGTGGCTGGCTCTATGAAAGATGCCTTTGGCGTTCAGCAAGACATCGTGACCTACGATATTCCCAAAGGCACCAGCATCATCGCGCTGGAATTCTCCCCTGGAAAACCCGAACCCACTATTCGAAAAATCATCCAGCAGGATACGGTCGACCCGAGCAAACCCTCGCTGCGAATCGGCAACCCCGATAACCCTATTGATGTGCAGCCCGAGACACTGCTGAAAATGCTCGAAGAGGAAGAGCAGCGGCAAGAACAAAGACAGCAGACAGAGAAAGACGCCTCAGTGCTCACTGAACTGCTCGAAGAGGAAATCAATGAAGGTAAAATCGACGTGGAGACCGACGGTCCGACTATCATCATTAAAATTCGGGAGAAAGGGTCATTCAAATCTGGCGCCGCTGATCTCGACCCCGGATTCCTTCCCACCTTGGCCACGATCGGCAGCGCATTGGGGGAAATTTCAGGGGACATTGTGGTGGAGGGCCACACCGACAACATACCTATCAACAGCGTCAAGTATCCGTCAAATTTTGCCCTATCGGCAGGAAGAGCGCTCTCAGTCACCAGCATTTTTCTGGATGACCCCAACATCGATCTTGAGCGACTGAGTTTACGGGGTTATGGCGAAGTCCAGCCAGAGGACACGAACGCGACTCGCGCGGGAAGAGCGAAAAATCGCCGGGTCGAGATCAAAATCAACCAATCGGATGAAGAGAGCAATGCCCCGGTTGAAGAAAAAGAGCAGAGCGCGGCAGATCTAGGCGCGCTATAAGAGCGCGCGGTGCCAACACAGGTTAAGGCGCGTCAAAACTTCAGCACTGACCGCAACCCCAGCTGTTAATCAGTTTATAACACTGGCGGCATCTCTGATCCAAACTCTAGCCCACAAGACGCGCTCAGTAGACGCCCTCGGTAGACACGCTCATCAGTAGATACTCTCATCAGTAAACACTAGGCAAGCACTGCCTGACCTAGCTGCGACCGTAACCTTGCCAAAGCCTGCCCATGCAGTTGAGACACCCGCCCCTCTGTCACCTCAAGCACGGCGGCGATCTCGCGGATATTCAGTTCCTCAACGTAGTAGAGCGACATCATGAGTCGCTCTCTTTCCGGGAGCTTTTCAATGCCACTGCGCAGCAAATCACGCAGCTCTTCGTCGCTATTTTGCGCCTCGGGCTCTGCTTTTGATAGGGGCAACTCTTCGCTGTCCGTGCCCGCGTCCAAGTAAACCAATCTCGCTGAAGAAAGCTTTGCTGTGAGCTGCTGATACTCCTCGATAGACACCCCCATCTCTTCGGCCACCTCGTGGTCCTGGGGCGGTTTTCCCAAGCGTGCCTCCACCTTGGCGATCGCACGCGACACCTCTCCTAGTTGTGTTTGAACCGATCTGGGAAGCCAGTCATTCCGGCGCAGCTCATCCAAAATACCGCCACGGATGCGGATCGCAGCGTAGGTTTGAAAAGTTGCGCCTTGCTGTGAGTCGTAAGACTGACAGGCATTGAAAAGCCCAATCAGGCCCGCCTGCATCAAGTCATCCAGCTCAATAAAATCAGGTAGCTTCACGCGAATCCGCAGCGCAATGCTCTTAACGAGCGGGAGCAAGTCCTCCACCACTTTTGAAGGATCTCGCAGAGAAACGTCTTCATATCGAGTAGGCTGATTCATCTCAGGCCTAGCTCATATCTTTTTTTTGGAAGAGGGACGCAAAACCATCCGTTTCAAAATCGAGGGTGAAGAGTTCCTCCAAACTCGCTGCGATATCTCGTATGGCCATAGAGGCTTGTGTCCTCGGGTAAAGACTGACTACCGGCGTTCTTTCCCTGATCGACTCCAGCATTCGATGATCATTGGGAACCGCACCAAGATAGCTAAGGTTTACGTCAAGAAACTGGTCGGTGGCATTTAAGAGCTTCTTGTATACCTGAAGTCCGTGAGCCCTGTCTTTTACCTTGTTTGCCACGATCTGAAATCGTCTGACTTTGCGTCCAGAGGCGCTTACCTTGATGAGGGCATAGGCGTCCGTCAAAGAGGTCGGCTCATCGCAAACCACGACGATGACGTGATTGGCCCCGGCAAGAAATGAAATCACATCTTGTCCAATTCCCGCGGCCGTATCGAGCAGCACCAGATCATAGCGCTCACTGAGTGCCGTAAACGCCAGCCCCATCTCCAGGCGTTCCGCGGCGGATAGCTCTAACATTCGCGCTATTCCAGACGCGGCAGGAATGACCCCTATCCCTTGAGGGCCCTCGATAACAATCTCGTCTAACGTGCGCTCGCCCGATAGTACGTGTTGTAGATCGTACTGAGGTTTGAGCCCCAGTGTAATGTCAACATTGGCCAAGCCCAGATCAGCATCGCAGACTAAAACCTTCTTTCCGTTACCCGCCAGCGCCACGGCAAAATTGACCGTCAGACTGGTTTTGCCGACGCCTCCCTTTCCGCTTGATACTGCGACCACATTACCGGGCATATTCTGCTAACCGTTTGTTAAGCGAGGACTTAAGCGGTCGCCTGGGCATACTTGCTTCGCCCGATCGACTGGCTCACCTGACGCTCGTTCATTAACGCCAAAGCGCGATCTACAAATACTACCGGATCCGTATTAAGCGGCGCAATGTTGGGGTCACGATTGTCGACCAACAAACTCAGAGGCAAACGTCGCTTGATGAGGGTGTCGATCACACCTCCCAAACTGACAGCCTCATCCACTTTGGTAATGATAGCACCATCAAGGCGAGTGGCTCCTACACGCCGCAACAGCTCACGGGTTGTCCCCATTTGCGCGGCGGCAGAAATAACCAGCATGATGCGAATGGGCGGTATTTGCTCCGTCAACCACTCTAACAGCTTTATCATATCTGGGTCACGGAATGAGAGCCCTGAGGTGTCGATAAAAATACGCTCCTTGCCACGCAGTGCCGTGATCGATTGGGACAACGATGATTTATCGGTAGCACTCCGGGTTTCAATACCCGCTGGCACTCGATGATCTGCCAGCTGACTGACCCCGACAGAGGCCCCATTGGTCAGCGCAATCACGCCAACCTCATGCTCACCAAACTCGCTAGCTGCCTGCCTGGCTAACTTGGCGACACAGGTGGTTTTACCAGAACCGGTCGCACCCACACAGGCCACCAGCTTGCTCTTCTTGACCGAATCCATCTCCATCAGATGCAGACAGCTGGTCAAGAGCTGAATCGATGCAGCCCACTGCTGCTCGAGCGTGCTGCCGTCGCGCACGTTGTCGCTAATCCAGCCAGCCAGGCTCTTGGACAGACCCAGGGCAGCGAGGCGCTGACCCACGGTCGCCTGTGTGGCAGGCACATTGGCAGAATCCTGCCAGCTGCGCTTGGCTAACAACTGCTCCAGCGTGTCCCGCAAGCTGGTGAGCTCGTTCTGCAGGTTCTTGTCGCGAATATCATCACGCCTTGCCCTGCCGCCAGAGGCCGGCTCCGGTGTCCAGTCTGGCTGGTTAAGGTCGGTTGTGGCGGTGATCTCGATCCGGTCACCTACTCGTCGATTACGCAAAATTATCGCGTCCTCGCCAAGCTGATTCTTCACCTGCATGAGGGCGCCACGGCTATTTTTTGCTATGAACGTTGAGACTCTCATCGATCTACTCCCTTTCTAAAAACTATTTGTCCGCGATCGCAGCGTTGTTGCTCGCCCCGCCCACGGTGGAAATGACTTTGACCTTTTTATCGGCGGGTACTTCCTCATAGGCGAGGATGTAGAAATTCGCCTTGCGACCTCTTAAGAGGCGCGACAGGAATGAACGGATATTGCTGGCGACCAGCAAGACAGGTGTCGTGCCAGCAGCCTCCATCGTTCCGGAAACCGACCCTACCTGCTCGATCATGCCGTCAATAAGGGTGGGCTCAATGCCCCCTCCATCACTGTCGACCGCTCGCATGAGCATCTGCTCTAATCGCGAATCGAGCACCATGACACTAAGTTCGGGTTCGGTGCCATTTACCGTCTGATAAATGGCTGGACCTAATGCAATGCGCACTTGCCGAGTGAGATCATCTGGGGTTCGATTACCCTGATGGTGTTCTGACAGCGCACCAACAATCGTGCGAATGTCGCGAATTGGAATCCCCTCCTCAAGGAGGTTATGCATCACGCGAGTCACATCGGCCAGGGTCATGAGCCCGGGTACCAGATTCTCCACCAGTTTCGGGGATGTGGTAGCCAGTTTGTCGAGCAACTCCTGCACGTCATCCTGACTGATGAGTTTGTGGGCGTCGTTTTTCAGCAGTTGACTCAGGTGTGTTGCGATAACAGTGCTGCTGTCAACCACAATGCAGCCCAGACTCTGTGCTTCGTCGCGATCGCTAGGGTCAATCCATATGGCATCGAGTCCGAAGGTAGGATCCTTGGTTTGAATCCCCTCTAGATCACTGGTGCCCTGACCAGGATTGATCGCCAGTTCACGATCGGGGTAGACCTCACCCTTACCGGCTACCACGTCATGCAAGCTGATTTGGTATGCATTCGGGGCTAGCTCCAAATCGTCGCGAATATGAACCGAATTGATCAGAAAGCCCAACTCTTTAGAAAGCTTCTTGCGCACGCCCTTAATACGGCTCAGTAGATCGCCACCCTGAGCTTTATCGACTAAGGATATCAATCGATAACCAACCTCGAGGCTGATCTCATCAACCTGATTCACATCTTCCCAGCTGAGATCCAGCGTGTCGGGCTTGGCCGTCTCGAACTCCTCGACTTCCTCGACCACCGGTTGCGCATTAGATCGCACTCTAAAGTACGCCAACACCCCAAGTAGCGCCGCAACCGAGAGAAAGACAATATTCGGCATGCCTGGGACAACACCCATGAGACCAATCACGCCCGCGGTGACGATCAGCACCCGTGGATTACTGGTGAGCTGACTGGTCACCGCCGCACCCATATCTTGAGTTCCGGACATTCTGGTCACAATGATCGCAGCTGCAGTAGACAACAACATCGAGGGAATCTGGGCGACTAGCCCATCCCCGATTGTCAGCAAAATATAGTTTTGGGCGGCCTGGCCGGCACTCAAGTCGTGCTGTAAGGTGCCAATCGCAAAACCGCCGAGGATATTGATCAATAGGATTAATATCCCCGCAATTGCGTCGCCACGGACGAATTTGCTCGCGCCATCCATCGCACCATAAAAATCGGCCTCCCGGGTGACTTCATCGCGGCGTCGCAGCGCGTCGTCTTGGCCAATCAATCCCGCGTTCAAATCAGCATCAATCGCCATTTGCTTACCGGGCATCGCATCGAGGGTAAAACGGGCCGTGACCTCAGCAATACGTCCCGCACCCTTGGTGACCACCACAAAGTTAATGACGACCAGTATGGCGAAGAGCACCAGACCGACCGCATAATTTCCACCCACCACGAAGTCACCAAATGCCTCGATGACATTGCCAGCGGCTCCGGTGCCCGTATGACCTTCAAGCAATACGACTCGCGTTGAGGCCACGTTAAGCCCTAAGCGTAATAAGGTCGAAATGAGTAGCACGGATGGGAATACTGCAAACTCCAGCGGCCTTGCGGCATAGATAGCGGAGAGCAGCACGATAATGGCCAGAGCGATATTAAAAGTGAACAAAAGATCCAAGGCAACGGGCGGCAACGGCAAGACAATCATCACCAGCAGCAGCAGCATCACCAATGGCGTGCCCAGACCAGTCAGAATGCTTCTGGCCCCCACCTCGAAAACAGAACCGCTTGCTGCGGTATCAGTTGCCATCGCGACCTACCTCATCTTCGTCGTTCTCGCCTTGCGCTTCGACAGGAATGTCAAAGTCGGTGGGCTTGGGTACGTAATCTATCGGCGTCGCGCTCTTCAACTGGAATACGTAGGCCAAAACACGGGCCACCGCCATGTAAAGGACGTGCGGTATTTCATAACCAATTTCCGTCGACCGATATAAGGCACGAGCCAGGGGGGGCGCTTCAAAGATCGGGATGTCGCAGTCTGCAGCAATAGAGCGAATACGAAGGGCCGTCAGATCCTTTCCCTTTGCCACCACTTTTGGCGCACTGCCTGGACGATCCAGATACTGCAATGCCACGGCGTAATGTGTCGGGTTTGTGATCACCACGTCAGCGGTTTTCACGTCTTCCATCATGCGGCCCTCCGCAAGCTGTCGCTGAAGTGTGCGGATGCGCTGTTTGACCTGTGGATTGCCGTCTGTCTCCTTCATCTCGTCCTTGATTTCCTGCTTGGTCATACGCAGCTGTTTGCTGTGATTCCAAAGCTCGAAAGGGACGTCGAGTGCGACAATCAGGATCGTTGTTGCGCTCAGGATAAGCAGCACCTGCACCAAGATCGTTGCAGCCTCTAGGCCTGCCGCCTTGGGTGTCATGCTGCTCAAAGACAGCAGCTGCTGATCGATGCTAAAAAAAACGAGGATTGCAGCGCCCAGCAGCAAAACAAATTTAGCCAGCGCCTTAGCGAGCTCTACCAGACTCTTCAACGAAAAAATTCTTGCCAGGCCTTTGATCGGATCGAGCTTTTCTAGCTTGAAAGAAATCGACTCGAGACTGAATGACCAACCTCCCATCAAGAGAGGACCCGCGAACACCGATACGAGCATGATCGCCATAAATGGCGAGAGCGCGAGTAAGGCTTGTGACGCCATGTACATAAACTGAAAGGGCAGTTGCGCGGTATCAAACGCGAGTTCACGGGGAATCGAAAAACCCTCAACGCTGATCTGCATAAGGTTTTGGCTGATATAACCACCGAAAACCAGCAGCGATATCGAGGCCAGTAACAAAGAGAGCATTGTGTTGAGCTCTTTGGATCGGGGAACCTGCCCTTTTTTACGCGCCTCCTGTAATCGGCGCTCTGTCGGCTGTTCGGTGCGTTCCTGACCTGTCTGTTCTTCTGCCACAGTGCCCCCCTATCCTAGAACCATCAGAGTTTGGTTGACCCCGGTCTCAAAGAACCGCTGCATTGCTGCAATGAACGCGGGCATCCCGAGAAAAAGAAACACCAACCCAACGACAATAGTGACGGGGAAACCCACAGCAAAAATATTGAGCTGAGGTGATGCTCGAGTAATCACGCCGAAGGCGACGTTGATCATGAGCACAGCCGTTAGCGTCGGTAGCCCCAGCAGTAGCGCGCTCGCGAAGAGCTGCGAACCGAGCGAGACCACATTTTTAAAGCCCGTCACAGCGAAGCCGGGGTCTGTCAAGGGAACCAACGCAAAGCTTTGGAACACGGCAGACAACAACATCAAGTGACCATCAATCGCGAGAAACAACAGCGTCGCAATCACGACTTTAATTTGGCTCACAATCGGTACCTGAACACCATTTTGCGGATCCACCGCCATCGCGAAGCCCAGACCCATGCCGGTGGCGATCGACTGTCCCGCCAAGACCACTGCTCCGAAGATCATCTGCATGACAAAACCCATCGCCAAACCAATCACGATCTCGCGCAACGCCATGAGGATGCCAGGCGCTGAAAAAAATTCGATTTCAGCATTCACTGCCAACATCGGCGCCATCAATGCGCTCAACAGCGCAGCCAAAACCACCCTAATGCGCACACTGACTGTGCCGGCGCCAAAAATCGGTGCAACCATCAGCAACGCTGAGATACGAAGAAATGGCCAGAAATAACTCAGCGCCAAGATTTCTAACTGATCAATTGGCATCAGTAGCCCACCTCACCCGATGAGGCCGGGAATGCCGACGATAAGACGCTTACTGAAGGTCACAAGCACCTGAATCATCCATGGCCCGGCAATAAAAAGCGCCACCACCAAGGCCAGTAACTTGGGGATGAAGCTAAGCGTCATCTCCTGTATCTGCGTGGCGGCTTGAAAGATACCGATCAGAAGACCCACCGCAAGCGCAGCGCCCAACAAGGGCCCGGCCAACAGCACCGTCATCCACAGTGCATCTCGTCCAACATCCAGTACCGTCTCGGGCCCCATCACTGATCTCCTAAAAACTCGACACTAATGTG
>Ga0233438_10003543_pt1 | contig 14355 bp, 16 predicted proteins | sample SI_123_September_FD_182720 | JGI IMG/M metagenome (GOLD analysis project Ga0233438, IMG submission 182720) | Seawater microbial communities from Saanich Inlet, British Columbia, Canada - SI_123_September2016_10_MG | ecosystem: Environmental > Aquatic > Marine > Inlet | place: Canada: British...
TATGCCTACAGGATGGAGACCAAAAGATGTATCCAAACGTTTTCCAATTGAAAAAATTGATGTCAACAATCAAAAAAAATATGCTCCGAACTATACTTTAAAACACAAAATCATCGCTCTATTTCAGTTTGTTTGTTTGAATGTCTTCATTTTTTTGTTTCTAACTTCTATTAGTAAATTAGATCTTTTTTCTCAGTTTTCTTACGGAATCCTAATTTCTGCTACAATATTTGGTTTTAACTCATTGATGGATGGTCACAAATGGGCAGTAATTTTTGAAATTACTCGATCACTTATTGGATTATGTGTTTTACTACACCCTTCTCAAGATATGATTTGGTCAATAAACTTATTGTTTGCCGTTGGAATGACTGTATACTTTACTATTACTTTGTGTGGTACACTTTGGATCTTCAATACATTACCCAAACGATCCATAATAGCCTAATAAATGGTATCCAAAAAGGTAAATCTTATTTTACTTGGCCCTGCACATCCTTATAGAGGAGGAATTGCAGACACCAATCATGCCTTTGCTACCGAGCTTAACAATCAAAATATTTCAATTGAGCTTTGGACTTATACTCAATTGTACCCCAATATTATATTTCCTGGAAAAACACAATACAACAATTCAGAGAAAGAGTTTTTTTTTCCAATCCATCGAAAAATACATGCTTATAATCCCTTTAGCTGGAAAAAAATTGCAAATAATATTAATGATAAAGATCCCGAAATAGTGGTTTTTAGGTATTGGACTCCCTTATTAGCGCCTGCACTTGGAAGTATTGCAAGGAATTTAAAACCCAGTATTAAAAAAGTTGCCCTAGTAGATAATTGGAAGCCTCATGAACCAAAACCTTGGGATAAAATTATGAATCGTTATTTTTCTAATTCAATGCATAAGATGACCACATTTTCGGAAGCGGTACAATCAGAAATAATTAGCGATGTAAAACTCCCTACAAATAAAGGATTTCATCCAATTGCAAGAGATTTGCCAAGAGCAATAACAAAACAAGATGCCTGTAAAAGATTAAAGCTTAAAGTCAAAACACCGATATTATTATTTTTTGGTTTAGTTAGACCCTACAAAGGCTTAGATTTATTGATTGATGCCATGGCAACAAATCCATTATTTGATTCCAGAGTTGAACTTATAATTGTTGGAGAATTTTATGATAAAATTAAAAAATATCATCGCCAAATTAAAAAATTGGGGCTTGAATCACGAATTCAAATCATAGACAAATTTGTGTCTTTTGAAGTTGTTCGCGATTATTTTTGTGCTGCAGACATTATCGTACAGCCATACAAAACAGCTAGTCAAAGCGGTGTAACTCCCCTAGCCTATAATTATGAAACTCCAATTGTTGTAACAAATTTAACTGGTCTCAAAAAACCTATACTAATTGATAATACAGGAGAAATCAGTGAACCAAACCCTTTGGAATTATCAAAAAAAATTAAATTGCTTTTAGCTCCAGAACAACAAGAAAAAGCAATTAAAAATATTATAAAAAATAAAGATAAATACAGCTGGAAGTCCTATGTTGAACAATGGCTTGATTTTGTTCAATAGTATTTTCTTAATAAAAAAAATAATTTTAAATACAGCTTTATGAAAAGTATTATTGTTTTAACAACTTTCCTGATTTTTCAAACTTGTGAATCAAATGGGACTCCACTCATCAATCCCAATGAACAAATCTGGTCACCTACTGAAAAAGTTCAAGAAGGGTTTAAAAAAGCATATTTTGCAGGAGGTTGTTTTTGGTGTGTAGAAGCTATTTACGAGAGCGTAAAGGGTGTGGATGAAGTATATTCAGGCTATTCGGGTGGAAAAACAAAAAATCCAAACTACAATCAAATTGGAACAGGAAAAACTGGACATGCAGAATCTGTAGAAATTATTTATGATCCCAAAATAGTTTCTTTTGGAACATTAGTTCAAGTTTTTTTTGGATCTCATGACCCAACAACGGCCAACAGACAAGGTCCTGACCGAGGAACTCAATACAGATCAATAGCCTTTTATACAAATGATGATCAACGTGAAATTATTCAGAAATATATTGAACTTTTGGAGCAAGAAGGAATTTTTAGTAATAAAATTGTAACCGAAATAAAACCTATGAAAAAGTTTTATTATGCAGAAGAGTACCATCAAAACTACGAACGATTGAATCCAAATAATCCTTACGTAAGACAAGTTTCTATCCCTCGATTAAGGAGATTTCAAAAAACACATCCAGAATTACTTAAAGAAAAATTAGAATAATACTTGAAAGAAATTGCCCTAATAAATCGAGATTTAAAATTAGTTGTTCTACCCTATGGAGGAATAATAAAAGAACTGTGTTTTGGGAAAACTAATGTAGTTGTTGGCAAACAAAATTCAAATGGATATTTTAACAGATCAACCTGGAATGGTTGTTTTTAATCCCAAAAATATAAATGACATTTGTTTAGAAACTCAAAAATTCTCAAATGGACCGAACATTCCTCATTTTCTCAATACTATTCTTCATCCTAATGAAAAATATCATCAAAAAACTCAATACGTTTCTCAAAGTTCTAAAGAAACCTTTGGAAAAAATTGATTACAAATCTTAAGGCTTATGTAAAAAAAACTAAGCGACCATATTGTTCCAAATAACGCTCCTGAAATTATGTCTAAAGGGTAATGAACACCTATATAAATTCGGCTATATGATATAAGTGATGCCATAAAAAATAAAGCATATTTTAGCTTTGGATATCGATTTGCAAACAGAAGTGAAAAATAGATAGATAATGCAAAAGAGTTGGAGGCGTGACCTGAAAAATAGCCGTACAAACCACCACACCCATTTTTGACAATTCGCATAATATCAACTATTTCTTCATTATGACAAGGTCTTAGACGTTCAAAGCCATACTTAAATAAATTAGTCGTTTGGTCCGTAACTAAAATCAACAGTCCAATAAAAAGTAAAATCAAAAAAGCAGCTTTGCCATTTTTTAATTTAAAATACCAAATCAAGAGCACTAAATAAATACTTAAATTGGTAATCTTATTGGTAATCAGCATCCAAAATGGATCAAAAAAAGGGGTTCCCAATCCGTTGAGAAATAAAAATAATGAAGTATCGAATTCTAACAGTTGATCAATCATTATTGTAAGCTTTCAATCTCAGAATCGAAAAAAACAAGTGCTTCTTCAATTAAACTTTCAGTAACTTTAGACAATTCTTCTTCATCTTCTTTTGTAAAATCTTCTAACCACAAAATATCATCATTGGAAATATTCAAAAGAAAACGTGGATATTCCATGTGCAGCACGAAAATTTCATCTTCTAAAGTCGAATTGTCAGCAATTAAAAATTTAGGTACTTCCATAGTGTGTTTTTTTAACTTGAATTAGCTTAATGGTAAGATATTTAAAACGTAAAAATAGTAAAATTGCAGAAGAAGACAATCCTGTAAGTAATCCAATCCATATCCCAGTAGCTCCCCAAGAAGTGAAAAAAGCTAGGTAATAGGAAACAGGAAAACCAATTATCCAGTAGGATATAAATGTAAAAGCAGTTGGAAGGTTTACATCTTGTAAGCCCCTCAGAGCACCAAGAACCACGGCTTGTAATCCGTCAGTTAATTGAAAAAAGCCTGAGACCACCAATAATGATGAAGCAATAACAATTACATCCAAAGTATCCTTTGGAGTTAAAGCTCCTTTATTTTCTAGGTAAATCCATGGTAAATCCTTGCTAAATGTTAAATAGATTATACAAAAAAATAAATCAATGATTGCGATAAGAACGAAAATTGAAAAAGCAACTCTACGTAATTCTACAAAATCTTTTTTTCCAAATTGATTACCCACCCTTATCATAGCAACAGCACTTAGACCCATAGCAACCATAAAGGTCATTGAAGTAAGGTTTAATGCAATTTGATTTGCGGCTTGAGCATTTGTTCCTAATCCACCAGACAACCAAACTGCAGCGGTGAAAAAAGATACTTCAAAAAGCATTTGTAATGCTGAGGGAAATCCCAACTTTAAAATTTTTTGAATCAACAATCTTCGTATTTGATTAAATTTGAATGAAAGTTTATAAATACTATACTCCTTGTGATATTTTACATAAATAATAATAAAGATTAACATCGATATACGCGCTATTAATGTTCCTATTGCTGCACCCTCAACGCCAAGCTTGGGAAATCCTAAATAACCAAAGATTAATACATAATTCAGGCTAATATTAATTGAATTTCCAAATAGCGTGGCATACATAGCCGGTCTGGTTAATGATAAGCCATCTGAAAATTGTTTGAAAGCTTGAAAAACGATCAAAGGAAAAAGAGAAGCAGCAACCCAATTTAAATATGGAAAGGCTAGGGTTACAACATCTTGAGGTTGTCCCATTGAAAACATAATATTTCTGGAAAAATAAACTCCTAGAAACAAGAATAAGCCCAAAAAACTACACATCAAAATACCATGAGTAAAAACATCTCCAATACGTTTTAAATCAGAGGAGCCATCTGCCTCAGCAACAAGTGGTGTAATTGAAGTTGAAAAACCAATCCCTAAAGACATAGCGACAAAAACAAAACTGTTTCCTAAAGAAACTGATGCTAATTCGATAGTTCCTAACTGCCCAACCATTATGTTGTCTATCAGCTGTACAAATGTATGTCCCAATAGACCCAACATAACGGGAAAAGCTAGATTGAGATTTTTTCTAAACTCTTTGATGTATGTATTCAATTAATCTAAGGTTAAAGGCTGAAGTAGTCTATCAAGTATATAAAAGCTGCCATTGTTGCAGCTCCAAGTTCTAATTCTCTTTTATTTATTTTGTCAAAGGTATCATTTGCAGCATGATGGTAATCAAAATAACGTTGAGAATCTGGACGAAGACCTGCAAGAATATTAGCATCTGTTTTTAAATGACCAACATCAGCTCCACTTCCACCTTGAACAAACAAATGAATTAGATAAGGTTCAAAATAAGGTTCCCAACTTTGGATAACTTTCAATTTTTCTGGAGAACTATCAATTGAAAATCCTCTTGGTGTAAAACCTCCAGCATCAGATTCTAGTGCAAAAACATGGTTTTCATTTTTTGCTTTTGAAATAGAGGCATACTTGGTTGCTCCTCTCATTCCGTTTTCTTCATTCATAAAAAGCACAACTCTAATTGTCCTTTTTGGTTGATAACCAATTTCTTTAAATATACGCAAGACTTCCATGGACTGTACAACTCCAGCTCCATCATCATGAGCACCCCCACCAAGGTCCCAAGAGTCAAGATGGCCTCCCACAACCATTATTTCATCAGGTTTTTCGGACCCTTTAATTTCTCCTATTACATTGTAAGATTGAACATCAGGTAAATTTTTACAGTTTTGTTTTAAATAAAAACGAAGTTTAGAGTTTAAAGCTAACATTGAACTCAATAATTCTGCTCCATTGGTACTTATTGCAGCTGCAGGAATCCTTTTTTTCATGGATAATTCACCGTAACTCATTGATCCAGTGTGAGGAAAATCATCTAATCTTAAATTCATAGAACGAATAATTACAGCTACTGCTCCCAATTTTGCAGCTTCCTCAGCTCCAGAATATCGTTGGGCTACACATCCAGAATATGCCTCAAAAGTATTGATTAGATCGGCTTGCATTGGTCGGTTAAAGAATACTATTTTTCCAGCTACATCCTTTTTAGACATTTTTTTTAAGGAATCAATTCCATCAACTTCAATTACTTCTGCACGAATTCCAGCTATTGGAGTTGCAACAGATCCCCCAAGTGCACAGACGGGTACATTGATTGTATTACCAGGACTTGTTTCTATGTGTGCATACTCAAAAGTTCCACGAATCCATTTTGGAACCATCACAGGTTGTAACCATACGCGATCAAGGCCTAGTAAATCCAACTCTTCTTTTCCCCAATCTACAGCACGTTCAGCATTCAAGGAACCAGACAAACGCCCTCCAATTTGAACGGATAAATGTTCTAACCAAGAATAGCTTTGTCCATTTAAAAGAGCTGTTGAATAAATTGATTTTAGTTGAGATTCTATTCCCTCAGAATTTTGAGCTTGCGCAAATCCAAAAAGGAGTAATATAAAATAGCATAGTTTTTTCATAATAGTTACTTAGGTGCAAATTGGATAATATTTTTTTTAGTTATTGGATCATCACCCAAAATCATCAGTCGTTCAACCACATTTCGTAACTCTCTAATGTTTCCAGACCAAGGATATTGTTTTAATAATTCAAAAGCTGCAGAATCTATATTCTTAACAGGTATTCCGTCCTTTAAAGCAATTTGATTTATAAAATGTTTAGTAAGCATTGGAATATCGTTAGTTCTCTCGACAAGAGATGGTACTTCAATTAAAATAACAGCTAATCGATGGTATAAATCTTCTCGGAATCGGCCTGCCTTTATTTCTTGCTTAAGATTTTTATTTGTAGCAGCTAAAATTCGCACATCAACAGATATGTCTTTGTCACTTCCGACCCTTTGTACTTTATTTTCTTGAAGCGCTCGAAGAACTTTTGCCTGAGCACTAAGGCTCAAATCACCTATTTCGTCTAAAAATAAAGTTCCCTCCGAAGCAGCTTCAAACTTTCCTTTTCGATCTTTTATAGCAGAGGTAAAAGCTCCTTTAAGATGACCGAAAAGCTCACTCTCTATTAATTCAGATGGAATTGCAGCACAATTCACTTCAATTAGCGGGAACTTACTCCGATTACTTTTCTGATGAATTTGATTGGCAACTAATTCTTTACCTGTACCATTTGGACCAGTAATTAATATTCGTGCTTGTGTTTGTGCTACTTTGTCAATCAATTCAATCACCTTTTTTATTTTAGACGAATTTCCAATGATTTCATACTTCTTGGCAATTTTCTTTTTCAGAAAAACATTTTCTTTAATTAAATGCTTGCTTTGGATAGCATTACGAACCGATATAAGAAGACGATTCAAATCTGGAGGTTTGGGGATGAAATCATAAGCACCTGTTTTCATAGCTTGAACAGCTGTTTCAATGTTACCATGTCCTGTTAACATAATAAATGGAGTGGTTACACCTTTTTTTCGAGCTGTTTGTAAAACTTCCAAGCCATCCATCTTTGGCATTTTAATATCGCATAGGATAAGATCATAATCTTCTTCCAAGATAAGTTTAATTCCATGCTTCCCATCCTCGGCTTCGGATAACAGAAAATTATCGTTCTCTTCGGTTAAAATCTTCTTAAGAACACGACGAATAGGTTCTTCATCTTCAATAATTAAAATTTTAGTCATTTGATTGAGATTCTACTTGGTTAATCCAAACTGTTCTTTGAGGGAACGGAATATCAATTTTATGAGCTTTGAATACTTCATAAATTTTAAATCGAACCCTGCTTTTTAGTCGTTCGGCTTTAAAGCTATTATTAAGAGTAATCGCTAATTTAAGATCCAAAGCATTATCTCCAAATTCATTTAAGATAACAAAAGGTTTAGGATCTTTTAAAATTTCAGAGAAACTAGATGTGAGATCAATCAATAACTTTTTGACCAAATCTAAATTGGAACCATAGGCAACACCTACCTGAATATACTCTGTTGTTAGTGTTCCGTTTTCTGTCCAATTGTAAAGAATTGATGTTAAAAATTTATGATTGGGAATGATTAATACTTTATTATCAATGGTAACAGCTCTTGTCGTTCTTAATTTTATGTTTTCAACCTTTCCAACTTGTCCATCAAGTTGAATGATGTCACCTATATGTACAGTTTGATCTGCAATGATAAAAACACCTGAAATAATGTCCTGAATGATGGTTTGCAATGCTAAACCTACACCAACTAACAGAGCAGCCGAGGCTGCAAAAACAGCAGTTACATCCAAGCCTATATTATCAAAAGTAACCAGAATAACAATTACATAAACAAAATAATTTATGAAAGAAAAAATGCTTTGAAAGGTATATTTGGCTTGTTCACTTAAGGTTCTGGAAACTATACGACGAATAAATTTTAAAAAATAACTTGTAAAGACAAATACAATCAGAATAACTACAAGGGATTGTACAGTAAATGAAATCGATGAACCGAGTGTAAAGTTATAATTTAAAAAATCATGTATTTTTTGCATTTATAAGGAATAAGATATCCAAATATAAAACAAAAAAAGGGGGCTAAAAACAAAACCCAACCTTAAAATAAAGGTTATAAAAATTGGTTTAAAAAAGATGAGAAAATATAAATTTACTTATATTGATGATGTAAAATATTTCTTTAAATAAAAATAAGCTACGCAAACATATCTTTTACTTTTTCAAAGAAGGATTTATCTGATTTTTCAGGCTTAGGAATAAAGTTTTCATCTTCCATCATTTTCTGAAAGAATTGTTTTTGTTCTCTATTAAGGGTCTTAGGAGTCCATACATTGATATGCACGAGTAAATCTCCAATACCATAACGATTTACATCAGGTAATCCTTTGCCTCTTAAACGGAGTGTTTTTCCAGATTGGATTCCTGATTCTAATTTGATTCGTACTTTTCCGTCGAGTAGGTCAAACTCTTTTGAAATTCCCAATGCAGCTTCTGAAATCGAGATATAAAGATCATAATGAATGTGATTTCCTTCGCGCATAAAACGGCTATGGGGATGCTCTTCAATAAGAACAATCAGATCTCCTGAAACTCCATTTCCTGGAGCTGAATTACCTTTATGAGAAACTTTCAATTGCATACCACCTTCTACTCCAGCTGGTATTTTAATCGAAACCGTTTCTTCTTCCTGAATCATCCCTTGAGAATCGCTTCCCTTAGGTCGATTTGAAATAATTTGCCCTGTTCCGGAACAAGTAGAACAAGTAACCGCAGTTTGCATACGTCCTAAAATGGTGTTGGCTATTCTTACGGTTTGTCCAGTTCCTTTACAATTGGTACAGGTTGTGTAAGTAACATTTTTTGCTTGGACTTTACGTCTGACTTTTACTTTCTTTTCAACCCCAGTTGCAATTTCTTCTAAGGTTAGTTTGACACGAATTCTCAAGTTAGAACCCTTTGAGCGTCTTTGACCATCTCCACCAAAACCACCACTAAATCCTCCACCGAAACCACCACCAAAGATATCTCCAAATTGACTGAAAATATCTTCCATATTCATCCCACCAGAACCAAAACCTTGACTTCCATCAAAAGCAGCATGACCAAATTGATCGTATTTTGCTTTTTTATCGTTATCTCCTAAAACCTCATATGCCTCCGCTGCATTTTTAAACTTAGCTTCAGCATCAGAATTACCGGGGTTTTTGTCTGGATGGAATTCGATTGCTTTTTTACGATATGCTTTTTTTATCTCAGAGTCTGATGCACCTTTGGATACTCCCAGAATATCATAATAATCTTGTTTCATATATTTTATTTTAGATCACTTCAAGTGATATCTAATTTACTGACCTACAACTACTTTGGGGTATCGCAAAATCTTATCTCCTAATTTATAACCTTTTTCTATTACATCAATTATTTTTCCTTTCTGGTCATCTCCACTAGGGATTTGTGTTATTGCTTCATGAACTTCAGAATCAAAAGTTTCTCCTATCTCAACAGAAATAGGTTCTAATCCTTTAGACTTTAAACTCTCAACTAACTTATTACTGATCAACCTAAATCCTTCAAATTCTGGGGAGTTTTTGGACTTATCTGCTTCTTTTGTTGCTCGATCAAAATCGTCAACGACTGGCAACAAGGCTATCATAACATCCTGACCTGCTGTTTTGAATAATTCGATTCTTTCTTTAGAAGTTCGTTTTTTAAAATTTTCGAACTCAGCAAACAATCGTAAATATTTATCTCTCTCTATTTCTAAAGCTTCTTTGACTGCAAGAAATTCTTTGGCTTCTTTGGAAGGTCTTTTTTTAGATGCAGTTTTTTTGGTTACTGCTTTTTTAGGCTTTTTTTTAGATTCCTCTGAAATACTCATTTAATTGTTTTTGAGTTTTGATGCAAAAGTACTGCCAAATCATTTTTTTTGTCAAAATGTCACCCTAAATAATTACAATAAATTTTCACACGCTTTTTGTAAAGTAGGAAATTGGTATTTAAATTCCTTTTCAAGGGCTTTGTTTGAACTTACATGATGACTATTTAGGACCAAAGAACTCATTTCCCCAACCATTATTTGCAGTAAAAACTCAGGTATTGGAGGCATAAAAAAGGGACGGTTAATTGTTTTAGTTATTTGTTTGACAAACTGATTTTGGGAAACAACCTCAGGAGCAACAGCATTATAAACACCCTCCCACTGATCGGATGCAGCTCTTAAAAACAAATTAGTCAAATCAGCAATATGTATCCATGATTGCCATTGTTTTCCATTGCCAAAAGCAGCCCCTACTCCCAATTTAGCTGGGATTTTTAGAGTTGCTAAAACCCCTCCATCTTTTGCTAAAACTAAACCTATTCGAAGTTTACAAACCTTAATATCATATTCCAAAAAACCATCAACAATTTGCTCCCAATCCAAAACAACTTTTTGCATAAATGAATTAGGAAAAGCAGCATCATTTTCCTTATGAATTTTATCCAAAGAAGATGGATAGATACCGATAGCAGAAGCTGAAACAACATTTTGAACTTGATGTTTAGTTTTCTTCAGTCCATCTATAAGTAATTGAGTAGTTAAAAGCCGGCTATTCAAAATTTCTTGTTTGTATTTTTTGGTCCAAAACTTAGAAACGGTTGCACCAGCAAGATGAATCAAAGTATCTATTCCATCAAAACAAGAAACATCAATTTCATTTTTATTGGGATTCCAATAAAAACCCCTGGCTCCTTTGATCGAATTGATTTTGGCTTTTTGGGTTGTCAAAAAATGTATTTGATGTCCTTCGATCAATGCCTGTTTCACTAAAACTTTACCAACTAAACCAGTTGCACCACTGATTAATATTTTCATCTTTTTTTTGTAAAAATACCATAATTAAAGTCTAACAGCTCTCAACATTTCACGTTTTCCGGGTGGTCCTTGAATACGAGACACCTTTAATCCAAAAGATTCCAGAATTCTACGTACACTCCCTTTTGCTGAATAGGTAACAAATACACCTCGATCGGCCAAAGAGTCAATCAAAGGCCTTAAGGCTTTCTCAGACCACATCTCTGGTTGAACCCGAAAACCAAAAGCATCGTAGTATATTAAATCATAAGTTGTATCTGGATTGAAACTAGCAAGTGTTGTTTTCTTTTTTAGAATATTAAAGTGTTTATTAATTAGAGAAATTTTTTCCCAGGAAGATAAATGCAACTTCTTAAATAAATCCTCTGAGTTATTTTGCATAAAAAAAGGTTTGAAATTCAAAGCTTTAATTTCTTGATAGTCTAAAGGAAAGGGCTCTATGGTTTCATATTCAATATTCAAATGTTGTTTGATAGCAAATTCTAGGGACAAAAGTGTATTAAGTCCAGTGCCAAATCCCATTTCAAAAATTCTACATTTGGCTTTATCCAAGTTATAATTTGAATTCCAAAAAGATAAACCTGATTGAATATAAACATGAACGGCTTCATTATATGCCCCATGCATCGAATGATAGTACTCATCCCATTCTTCAATATAAAAAGTAGGACTTCCGTCTGCGGTTATGACTTTTTCTTTATTAATGATGTAAAGTTATAGAAATATTAATTATTGAAATTAAATGAGAATTTTTTTGAGAACTTCAAAAAAGTAATAGATAGCTCTTGAATTAAATCATAAAAATAAAAATTAATGTCTAATTTTGTAAGAGAAGTCTACTAATATGAATATCATAAAAGCTCAGAAATCAAAAATATCAAGTGTTGATTTTGAAAATTTAAAATTCGGTGAAATATTTACTGATCATATGTTTATTTGTGATTTTATTGATGGAAAATGGAATACTCCAAAAATTATTCCCTATCAATCAATTCAAATGGATCCTTCTTCAAGTGTTCTTCACTATGGGCAGGCAGTATTTGAAGGAATGAAAGCCTACAAAGATGATGAAGATTGTATTTGGTTGTTTCGTCCAGATCAGAATTATGATCGTATCAATAAGTCATCTAAGCGTTTATCTATACCCGAGTTTCCAAAAGAATACTTTTTTGAAGGTTTAGAAGAATTATTAAAACTAGATAAAGACTGGATTCGAAAAGGAATAGGAAATTCACTTTACATTCGCCCATTTGTTTTTGCCAGTCAAGCTGGAGTCCAAGCATCAGCTTCTAACGCTTATAAGTTTATAATTATATGTTCTCCGGTTGCTAGCTATTATTCGGGTGAAGATGTATTTGTTCAAGTTGCAGAACAGTATAGTCGTGCTGCCTCTGGTGGTGTTGGTTATGCAAAAGCAGCTGGAAATTATGCTGCACAATTTTATCCTACATCATTGGCTCTCAAAGAAGGGTACCAACAAATTATATGGACTGATGCTAACAAGCATGAGTTTCTAGAGGAAGCTGGAACAATGAATATATTTTTTAGGATTAATGACACTTTGATAACAACACCTACGAGTGATCGAATTTTAGATGGAGTTACTCGAAAAAGTATTTTAAAAATAGCTGAGTATTTAGGCATAAAAACTGAGGTAAGGCCTTTATCTATTCATGAACTCATTTCAAGTGAAAAAGAAGGTATTTTAAAAGAAATTTTTGGTGCAGGTACTGCTGTAGTTGTAAGTCCAATAAAAGGTTTCGGCTACCAAAATAAAAAATATATACTTGAGGATATTGATGATTCTTTTGCTTCTCTATTAAAAGAAAAAATTGTTAACATTCAATACAACCAAGTTGAAGATCCCTTCCAATGGCGCTATGAAGTAAAAACTACTTGAGAATAGCTTTTATATTTGGTTTAAAATAATTAGGCCCTTTCATAACCTTTCCATCTTCTCGATAAATAGGATTACCATCTTGTCCTAATTTACTCATGTTTGAACGTTGAATCTCTTCAAAAACTTCAGTGATTTTATTCTGCATTCCGTGTGTTAAAATTGTTCCACATAAAATATAAAGCATATCACCAAGTGCATCTGCAACCTCAACGATGTCATTATTTTTAACGGCTTCTAAATATTCCTCGTTCTCTTCTTTCATCAAGTTGAAACGCAATTCTTTTATTTTTTCGGAGACCGCTACTGTAGGATTGTGATTTATCCCAATGTTGAATGCTTTATGGAACAATTGTACTGCATCTAATTCGTTTTTTATCATCTAGTGTTTTTAAAGATTATATGCTTTGAAATTAATTCATATAAACTTGAATTCAAAACAATCAAAGCATAATTATAAATCCAAAAGGATTCATATAATTTGTCTAATTTAGTAGAAAATTAAGGTTATGTTTTCAAACGGTCAACTCCTCTTTGCAGTATTTTTTGTAATTGCGTTTTGTGGAATAATTATTTTTACATATCGCAAGGATTTTAAGGGGCATCAAATACATTACAAGGGAACTTTTAAAATACTCCTTACTTTTATTGCTGCTATTATTATTCTTTTTTTTATTAAGTATTTTACACAGGCTTAAATTGAACAGAGTTCCTATTTAAATTCAATATCGAACCATGAATTATATACGCTTTGTATTTGGTGTGATTTTTATTTCTTTTCTTGTATTTGTATTATACATTAAGAGTTATTCTCCCGTATTCGATATCGAAAAATCAATAAAAACGAATATCCCTAGGGTTACTATTTACAAGTACATAAACAATTATCACAATTGGATTGAATGGAATCCATGGTTTCAAGAAAATCCTAATCTCAAAATAAACATCAAAGAAAATTCTCCTGAATACTCTACTTTGGAATGGGAAAATGGAAAAGGAGTTATAACAACCATATCAAGTAATTTTCATAATAAAATTGTTCAAGAAATAAAGATTGAGGAGATAAAATCCATGCAAATTGTATGGAATATTGATGAAAACACCAATAAACTTAATTTAAGAATAAAAGGTGAGATGACTTTTTTAACAAAAATTCTTTCATTGTTTTCTGGTGGGATAGAGAACTTAATAGGACCTTACAGCTCAAAGGCACTAAAAAATATTGACCATATCCTACAATCAAAACTTAATGAACACAGGTTTAAATACCTAGGAGAGATATTACTTCCAAAAGAATTCTATTTATCAATGAGCTATGAATCCACTGAAAAGGAACAATATTCACTTCTTAAATTAGGTTCTCAACAGTTATTGGAATATGCCCAAAATCAAAATATTGAAATCACTGGAAATATTTTCACAGTTAATCCTGTATCGGATTCGGATGTAAAAGTTTGGCTGCTAGGGTTACCTATTAGTGAATATCATAATTCA
>Ga0233438_10003545_pt1 | contig 14343 bp, 17 predicted proteins | sample SI_123_September_FD_182720 | JGI IMG/M metagenome (GOLD analysis project Ga0233438, IMG submission 182720) | Seawater microbial communities from Saanich Inlet, British Columbia, Canada - SI_123_September2016_10_MG | ecosystem: Environmental > Aquatic > Marine > Inlet | place: Canada: British...
AGTCTATAGAAGAAAACATGGATTATTTGCGTAAAATCTTAGAAAACTTCGTTATTTTTTCTTTTCAGCAAGAACAATTGATGGATAAGTTTAGTGAAGGTTCTACATCTCACCCAGATTTTGGAAAAGACCTTAAAAAGCAAAATGAAATTAGAACCTATTTTGAACATATAGATGATAGTTTATATGTATTAGCAATGCGTGTTCCAAAAATTTCAACAAAAATTCAAGATGATTTATCTGCTGCACATTATAATTTAGAACAATCTTTAGAAAACTTTTCAGAAAACAGATTTAATAATGGTTTGTCTAATCAGCAATATGTAATGACAGCCACCAATAATTTAGCAGATTATTTAAGTAATATTTTAAATAGTATGCAGAATAATATGTCTATGAAAATGGGCAAGGGAAAAAAGAGTGATAAGCCAGGTTTTAGTTTACCGGATTTAATTCATAAACAAAAAGGTTTATCTGAAAAGATGCAAAAAGGAATGCAGAAAGGGGAGAAAAAGGGTGAAGGAAAGAAAGGAGAAAAATCTGATAAAAATGGTAAACCTGGAGATAAAGGTAAAAATGGGAAGAAAGGTGAAAAAGGTAGTTCAGAGGGTGAAAATGGAGAAGGAGAAGGTAATACTAATGATGATTTAGATGGTGAATTGTATGAAATTTTTAAAGAGCAAACTCAGTTAAGACAAGAGCTGCAGGATGCAATAAAGGAAAGTGAGAATAGTAAACCTGGAGGAAACGGGTCTGAGAAGAAAGCTTTAAAAACAATGGAGCAGTTAGAAAACGAAATTCTAGAAAAAGGTTTCAATACAAATACGTTAAAAAAAATGCAGAATTTAAACTATGAGTTATTAAAGTTAGATAAGGCTGCATTAGAACAAGGGAAGGATAAAAAGCGTAAAGCAAACACAAATAAATTAGAGAGTGAAAGAAATAAAGCAAGGGCTTTAAAATTCAAAAAGCAGTTTTATAATCAAATAGAGATATTAAACAGACAATCATTACCTTTGCAGCAAAATTATAAAAAGAAGGTGAGAGCCTATTTTTCTAATACAAAGAATAATTAATGATTGAATTTAATTACGAAACCGATTTTAATCTAAAAGATGAATCTCTGTTAAAAGATTGGATTAGGACTGTTGCTTCAGATCAAGATTTTGAGCTTGGTGAAATCAATTATATCTTTTGTGATGATGCTTATTTACATAAATTGAATGTTGAATTTTTAGATCATTATACATTAACAGATATCATCAGTTTTGATAATTCTTTAGGTAAATTATTAAATGGTGATATTTTTATTTCTGTAGAAAGAGTTAAAGATAATGCAGCTGATTTCAACGTTTCTTTTCAAGATGAATTACACAGAGTAATGATTCATGGAGTTTTGCATTACATGGGTTATAAAGATAAGACAGGTGATGAAAAAAAGATGATGAGAAATCAAGAGGATTTGGCTTTGTGTAAATTAAGTAATTGATAATCAGATACATAAAACTAAAGTTTCACGTGGAACTATAAAAGATGAGTTTATTTTCAAGAACATATGACGTTATTGTAGTAGGTGGAGGTCATGCAGGTAGTGAGGCTGCAGCTGCAGCTGCAAATATTGGTGCACATACTTTATTAATTACAATGAATTTGCAAAATATAGCGCAAATGAGTTGTAACCCTGCAATGGGTGGTATTGCAAAAGGTCAAATAATTAGAGAGATTGATGCGTTAGGTGGTTATAGTGGAATTGTAACAGATAAAACTGCTATACAATTTAAAATGCTTAACAAATCTAAAGGACCTGCAATGTGGAGTCCAAGAGCACAATCTGACAGAATGCAGTTTGCTGATTGTTGGAGAACAATGCTAGAGCAAACAGAAAATGTAGATTTTTATCAAGATTCTGTAAATGGTTTAGTGTTTGATGGTGATAAAATTGTTGGTGTTAAAACTGCTTTAGGTTTAGTAATAAATGCAAAAACTGTTATTATTACAGCAGGTACTTTCTTGAATGGATTAATTCATATTGGTGATAAAAGTTTTGGTGGAGGTAGAGCAGGTGAAGGAGCATCAAAAGGTATAACAGAAGACTTAGTTGCTAAAGGTTTTGAAGCTGGTAGAATGAAAACAGGAACTCCTCCAAGGGTAGATGGTAGGTCTTTAGATTATTCTAAAATGATAGAGCAACCAGGAGACGAAATCACCGAAAAATTTTCGTATTTACCAATCACTAGTGCTTTAAAAAATCAACGTTCTTGTTGGTTAACGTATACCAATCCAGAAGTACATAATTTGCTTAAAGAAGGTTTTGATAGATCACCAATGTTTAACGGTAGAATACAATCTTCAGGACCTAGATATTGTCCTTCAGTAGAAGATAAAGTAGATCGCTTTGCTACTAAAGAGAGACATCAAATTTTTGTAGAACCAGAAGGTTGGTCTACAATAGAAATGTATGTAAATGGTTTTTCTACTTCCTTGCCAGAAGATATTCAAGATAAAGCAATTCGTGCAGTAGCAGGTTTTGAAAATGTAAAGTTTTTAAGGTATGGGTATGCAATAGAATATGATTTCTTTCAACCAACACAATTAAAGCATTCTTTAGAAACAAAGTTGATAGAGAACTTGTTTTTCGCAGGGCAAATTAATGGAACTACGGGTTATGAAGAAGCAGCAGCTCAAGGTTTAATGGCTGGTGTAAATGCGGCTTTAAAAGTACAAGGTAAAGAACCATTTACTTTAAAAAGAGATGAGGCTTATATAGCCGTTTTAATAGATGATTTAATTACAAAAGGTACAGAAGAGCCTTATAGAATGTTTACGTCAAGAGCAGAATATAGAACCTTATTAAGACAAGATAATGCAGACTTAAGATTAACGCCAAAAGGTTTTGAACTTGGTTTAGCTTCTCAAGAAAGGATGGATCGTGTTTTAGAAAAGCAACGTAAAACAGATTTACTTATTCAGTTTCTAGAAAAAACTAGTGTTAAGAAAGAAGATATTAACCCAATTTTAGAAGCTAAGAATTTGGCTTTAGTTAATCAATCTATGAAGCTGTTTAAGATTGCTGCTAGACCACAATTAGATTTTTCTGATTTTAAATCTGTGGAGAAGTTATCTGCTTTCTTAATTAAAAATGAGATTGATAAAGAGATCATAGAGCAAGCAGAAATTCATTTAAAATATTCTGGTTACATCAACAAAGAAAAGAATAATGCAGACAAATTAAATAGATTAGAGAATGTTAAAATTCCTACTTCTTTTAATTATCAAAAGTTGCAATCTTTATCTTTTGAAGCACGAGAAAAGCTAACTAAAATACAGCCAACTTCTATTTCTCAAGCAAGTAGAATAAGTGGAGTTTCACCAAGTGATATTTCTGTTTTATTGGTGTATATGGGTAGATGATTTACTCCAAAATAGTATAATGTTCCACGAGGAACAATCCAGTTTTTATGTCAAATAAAATCGACTTTTATAAAAATTTACAGCCTTATTTAGAGTGTAAAGATTATACAGTTTCAAGTGAGATTTATCAAGTTCAATTGAATAAAGAATTTGAGATGCTTGTAACAACTCCTGTTCCAAAAATTTTGGGAGATTATTACAAAAGCGAAAATTATATTTCACATACAGATGCAAAAGATTCGTTATTTGATAAAGTATATCAATCTGTAAAAAACATCACTTTAAAAAGAAAGTTAAAGTTGATTAACTCTTTCAATACAAAAACAAAAACCATTTTAGATGTCGGTGCAGGCACAGGTGATTTTTTAAAAGTTTGTAAGAATAATTCTTGGGAAGTATTAGGAACTGAACCTAATTTAGATGCAAGAAAAATTGCAGAGCAAAAAGGAGTTTTATTACAAGAAGATTTATCAAAATTAACTGCTCAAAAATTTGATGTAATTACACTTTGGCATGTTTTAGAACATGTAGAAAACTTACAAGAGTATATAAAATCTTTAAAAGGTTTATTAAAAAGTAATGGAAGAATAATTTTAGCTGTGCCAAATTTTAAAAGTTTTGATGCAAATTATTATAAAGACATTTGGGCTGCTATTGATGTTCCAAGACATTTGTGGCATTTCTCTCAAACATCAATCGCAAAATTATTTGAAACAGAAAATATGATTGTAGAGAAAACACTACCTATGAAATTTGATTCTTATTATGTTTCATTATTAAGTGAAAAGTACAAGCACGGAAAAATGAAAGTTGCTTCAGCTTTTTACAGAGGATTTATTTCAAACAAGAAAGCAAGTAAAACTGGTGAGTATTCTTCTCTAATTTATGTCATTAAAGAGGGGAAATAATTGTTTTAAGTAATCTAATTTTAATCTTTACTAGCTAATAAAGGATATACCTTTTAAAAATATAAAAACCTCTTAAAACGCATATTTTAAGAGGTTTTTATATAGTTGTTAGTTATAATAAAAATATTTATTATAACATTTAACTATTTAGCAAGTATACACCTAAAAGTGTAACAATAAAATATACAGCTAAGCTCATTGCTCCTGCATAATCTTTGGCTAAACGTTGTCCTATCAATAAGAAAATTAAAACTACAGCACAAAGTTCTGTTCCTAATAAAGCAATTTCTTTTGCACCTGATGTATACAATTGATAAACGCCAAAAGTCATTAATAAACCAGCAATTATTTCTAGTATTAAAACAATAGCCAATAATAATGGAACACTATTTTTTAAGGGAGAGTTTTTGAAATGATCTTTTATAAAAGAAACATTTCCATTCCAATCAAATAATTTGTCTATTCCTGATTGTGAAAAAGTTACTGTTAAAAATAAAAGGACTAATACTTCTGTTGGATAGTTTGATAAAAAGTTCATGTGTTTGGTTTTATTAATTATTTAAAAGCTGCATCTATAGGTTCCCAAAGTTCAATTTTATTGTCTTCGTTATCTAAAATCCAACCAAATTTTCCATATTCAAATTCTTGTACTTCACCTACAATAGTAACGCCTTCTTTTTTTAACTCCGTTAAAAGTTCTACTAAATTTTCAACTCTATAATTAAACATAAAGTTTTTTTTAGAAGGTTCAAAATAATCGGTTTTTTTTTCAAAAGGGCTCCATTGAGTAGAACAATCATTTCCTTGTTTGTCTTTCTACCAAAATGTAGATCCATAATAATCAGTATTAAACCCTAAATGTTTCTGATACCAATCTTTTGATGCCTTTGGATCTTCGCTTTTAAAAAATAGACCTCCAATTCCTGTTACTCTTTTCTTCACTTCTATTTCTTTTTAATGTTGTTTTCGTAAATGGCTATCCATTCTTTAACATCCATTTTTGTGCAAAGTTCTGCAATTAAATCAAAAGGAATTTCTTCAATTTTTTTAAATCGAATACAACTTTTACCCAGATCTAATTTGCGTTTAGAATGTTTAGGATATTCTGATACAAACCAATCTAGCAGCTCTTTTTTAGCATAAATACCTGAATGATAAATATTTATATAGTTTTTTTGAGATGTAATGTTTATGAATGGTAAAGGAGTGTTGGGTTGACAGTGGTAACCATCTGGATATGTGGTTATTGGAACATAAAAACCAATCATTTTATAGAGCATACCTTCTTCAAAACCTGCAGGTAAATTATCAGCAATAGTTTTTCTTAATTTTTCAAATGCCTGCTTTCTTTCTACAGGAATTTGGGCTATGTATTCTTCAGGCGAATTTGCTTCGTAAGTCATGCTCTAAAATTTTGGTTGATTAATGGCTTAAGTTAGCAAAAATTATCAATTATTTTATTTACAATAGTCTGTGCTAATTTTTGATTGCTTTCAATGGTCCAACCTGCAACATGTGGAGATAAAATTACATTTTCTGCCTGAATCAAATAGTTAAAAGCTTCTGGCATATTGTTGTTAGAAAACAGGTTTTCGAAAGATGATTTTTCATACTCTAAAACATCTAACCCAGCACCTAATATTTTACCAGATTTTAATGCAGTAACTAAATCTTTGGTAACTACAGATGTTCCACGTGCAGTATTTATCAACCAGAAACCTTTCTTAAAACTATTGATAAATTCTTGGTTTATCATGTTTTTAGTAAGCTCTGTTTGTGGAGTATGTAAGCTTAGAACATCACTTTTATTTTGCAATTCTTTTAAAGAAACTTGGGTACAATTGACATCACCAACATTGGGTTTAATATCATAACAAAGTACTTCTACATCAAAACCTCTTAGTTTTTTGGCAAAAGATTTACCCATATTTCCGTAGCCAATTAAGCCTACAGTTTTACCATCTAATTCTAAACCTCTATTGTCTTCACGCAACCATTTTCCTTGCCTAACTTCTTTATCAGCCTTATTTAGTTTGTTAAATAAAGAAAGTAGTAAGCCTAAAGAATGCTCACCAACTGCATTTCTGTTACCTTCTGGAGCTGCAATTAGTTTTATTCCTTTACTTTCTGCATAATCGCAATCTATATTTTCTAACCCAGCTCCTACTCTACCTATAAACTTTAGATTTGTGCATTTGTCTAAAAATAGTTTATCAATCTTAAAACGACTTCTAATGATAAAACCATCATAGTTTAGAATTTTAGCCTCTACGTCACTCTTTGATGAAATATAATCTTCTTCATTGGTAAAACCTAAATCATTTAATTGCTGAATAAGTAATGGATGGTTACTGTCTAAATGCAGTATTTTCATAAGGTTATTTTTTTTGTTTCATTTTTATCTTTCAAATCCATTTTATAATAATATAAACTGGTAATTAAATAAACTACAACAAAAGCTTGCCTTAGGCCACTATTATCAGAAAACTGAACATCAAAAAATGAATCTAAAAGATAGAGAATTGCAGCAGCAATTAAAGAAATGTAAGAAATACTCTCTAAAATAAGTTTAATATTGTTCTTCTTCATTTGGAAAATCTTTACTTTTTACATCAGCTATATATTGTTGAAATGCACCTGTCATTTCTTTATATAAATCTAAATACCTACGTAAAAACCTTGGGTTGAATTCGTGCGTCATTCCAACCATGTCATGGGTAACTAAAACCTGGCCATCAACACCATTTCCTGCTCCAATACCTATTACAGGAATTGAAATTGCTTCTGCTACTTTCTGAGCTAATTTTGCTGGAACTTTTTCTAGAACTAAAGCAAAACAACCAATTCTTTCTAGCATTAAAGCATCTTCCATTAGCTTTTCTGCTTCTTCTTCTTCTTTGGCTCTAACAGTGTATGTACCAAATTTATAAATAGATTGTGGAGTTAAACCTAAATGTCCCATAACAGGTATACCCGCGTTTAAAATACGCTTTATAGATTCTTTAATTTCTTTACCACCTTCTAATTTTATAGAATGACCTCCACTCTCTTTCATAATTCGAATTGCAGAACGCAAAGCTTCTTTAGGGTCAGATTGGTAACTACCAAAAGGTAAATCTACAACAACTAAAGATCTGTCTATAGCCCTAACCACAGAACTTGCATGATAAATCATTTGATCTAAAGTAATAGGTAATGTAGTTTCATGCCCAGCCATAACATTAGAGGCAGAATCACCTACAAGTAATACATCTATACCTGCATTATCTAATATTTTAGCCATGGTATAATCATAAGCAGTTAACATAGAGATTTTTTCTCCATTAGCTTTCATTTCTACTAAAGATTTTACAGTAACTCTTTTGTACTCTTTTTTTGCTACAGACATAATATGTTTTTTGACAGTGGTAAAAGTAATAAATAATCGTAGATTTTTAGGGCGTTAATACTTTCTATAATTTTATTAATATGCTTTTTTTAGTTAGATTTAGATATTATAAATTTATTGATATGCAAAAAAGTATTGTTTTTATTATTGTTTTGGTATGCTCTTTATCATTTAATGCTCAAGATAACTCACCCGAAAATGAGGTTAAACGAGTAATTGAAACCTTTTTTGAAGGATTACATAAAGGAGATAGTACCTTAATGGCTTCTACCCTACATAAAGACATTAAAATTCAAACCACTTCTAGTATGAGTGGTCCTAATGGTTTATTACAAACAGATTCTAGAGTAAAATTACTTACAGCTATTGCTAATAAAAACCCAGAACATGTATACTTAGAAAAATTACTTTCTTATACTATTAAAATTGATGGAAATATAGCCTCTGTTTGGACACCCTATGAGTTTTATTTTAATAACAACTTTAGCCATTGTGGAGCTAATTCATTTCAACTCTTTAAAGACCAAACTAGTTGGAAAATTATTTATTTGGTTGATATGAGAAGAAGGGATCAGTGCCAAGCATTAAAAGAAAAAAAATAAGTTATATTTAATTTCCTTAGAACTAAGAATGTTACAGAAGCAAAATACTTTAGACCCTAACAAATGGATAGATGAATATGCAGACTATCTTTTTAACTATGCCATAGTTCGTGTTAATAATAGCGATTTAGCAAAAGACTTGGTGCAAGATACCTTTTTTGCAGGGTTAAAATCTGCAAAAAACTTTCAAGGTAAAGCTTCTGAGAGAACTTGGTTGGTATCTATTTTAAAGCGAAAAGTAATAGACCATTATAGAAAAATAAACTCTAAAAAAGGGCAAGCAGAAGTTCGAATGAATTTTTACAATGATGGTGAAAATGAGGGTAATTGGTTAGAAGAAAGAGTACCTCAAGATTGGAATAATGCTTCAGAAAAAGCTATTGAAAACGAAGAGCTTAAAAGCCAAATAGACGTTTGTATTGATAATTTACCAGAGAAATATGCCATGGTATTTAGAATGAAAACAATACAAGAATTCGAAACTGAAGAAATCTGTAAGGAGTTAGAGATATCTGCGTCTAATTTATGGGTAATTATTCATAGAGCTAGAACGCAATTAAGAAAATGTATGGAAGATAACTGGTTTAATAATTAAGGAGATGTTTAAAAGATTAAATATAACTTGTGATGAAGCCACAAAAATTTGTGACAAAAATCAATATGGAGAGATCACAATTTTAGAAAAGATAAAATTAAAGATTCATTTTTTGAATTGTGTAATTTGTAAACTTTACACAAAACAAAACCTATTATTAAGTCTTTTTTACAAGAAACAAGCAGAGGCTTGTAAAAAAGTACATCATTGTTTAACTTCTGAAGAAAAAGAGGTTTTAAAACAAAAGATCAAAGAAGTCAAAACTTAGAAAAACCATAATTTTAACTGTATTTCTTTATGAATTAAATAGAAACAGATTTTTTAAAAATATAATGTCTGTTTTTTTATTTTTGATAAAAATTAAAACATGCATTTTCTACCAGAAAAATTAGATGATTATGTTGTAGAACATTCGCAACAAGAACCACAAATTCTAAAAGAATTAAGTAGAGAAACTTGGCAAAAAGTTCTCAACCCAAGAATGATTAGTGGTGCTTATCAAGGAAGGTTGCTTTCTATTATATCAAAGTTAATAAATCCAAAGCATATTTTAGAAATAGGAACTTATACAGGGTATTCTGCTTTATGTTTTGCAGAAGGATTATGCAAAGAGGGCACAATAATCACAATAGACAAAAATGAAGAGTTAGAAACACTTCAAAATAAATATTTTGAGAAATCAGGTTATAGAAATCAAATTGCACAAAAAGTGGGTAATGCTTTAGAGATTATACCAACCCTTGAAGAAAAGTTCGATCTGGTTTTTATTGATGCAGATAAATCTAACTACTCCAACTACTTTCATTTGATAATCGATAAAATGAAACCAGGAGGAATTATTTTATCGGATAATGTACTTTGGAGTGGTAAGGTCATAGAAAAACTAGATCCTAAAGACAATGACACCAAAGAATTGTTGGCTTATAATAAATTATTGAATGCAGATGACAGAATAGAAACGGTGTTGTTACCTATTAGAGATGGGTTAACGATAAGTAGAGTAAAACATTAATAAATAACAACTATCTTTTCCTTTTAATAGGGCCTGTAAAGTCGTCTAACTTATCTTTAACGCTATTAACTTCTTTGGTAATGTCTTTGGTAACATCTAAGTCTAAATCATTTAATTTAGCACTCTCGTTAATTTCTTTTTTGATGTCATTGGTAGCGTCTTTAACCTGACGTATTCCCTTACCTAAACCTCTTGCGATTTCAGGAATTTTATCTGCACCAAAAACCATAACCACTATTAACATGATTACAAAAACCTCTGGAGTACCAATAAAAAGGAAATGTGTGCTTAACATACTACAAAGATATAGTTTATTCTAATAAATAATTTAGAAACATTTTCAAATTTTTAATTTTATTAGAAAGAAGTTTACAATTTTATATTAATTTCAACTCTTTTGAAATGAAATCTCTGAAAAATATAAAGAGTACTTGCTATATTTATTTTTTTTATATTTATACTAATGATAGATTTAAGTGTAAAAGAAATATATGCAATTGTTGGGCTTTTAATGCTCATATTGGCAGCATTTACTTATCCTCGTGCCAAAAAGATTACTCTGGTTTTTAGTCTTTCAGGTGCTTATTTGGTGCTGAATTACTTTCTGCCTAAAAATTTATTTTTTGATATTGTTTCTTTTCTAGTTATAATCTCTCCTTTCGTTTATATTAGAGTTTATAAGAAGAACCTTTTAGATTAAATGCTATTGGAAATTTAATTTTGCTTGTCTATCATACATTACAATACTACCAGCTACAGAAACATTTAGGCTTAATTCAGATTTAAATTTTACCAAATAGTGCGATTTTTCAATTGCTAATTTAGACAACCCATGATCTTCTGCTCCTAATAAATACACACAACGTTTTGGGTGCTTAAACGTTTCTAATTGAACCGATTTTTTATCTAATTCTACACCAACTAACATTGCACCTTTTGGTAAATTATTAAAGAAATCGTCGAAGTTTTTATAGTGAAAATAGGGCATTGCACCAGTTGCTTTATGCGTATCACAAGCTTGTTTTGCATATCTATTGCCAATGGTAAAAATAAAACTAGCCCCCATATTTTGGGCAGATCTCCAAAGAACACCTAAGTTTTCAGGTGTTTTTCCATTCTGAATTCCTATGCCAAAAAAGCCTTGTTCTAGATTGTTTACCATTACTTTTTAACCAACATTCGCTTAATCTCATTCAGTTTCATTAAAGCCTCAATAGGTGTTAATGTATCAATATTTGTAGCTAAAATTTCTTCGCGAATATTTTCTAACAAAGGATCATCTAACTGAAAAAAACTGAGTTGCATTTCTTCATGTTGCGTTTGTTTTAAAACATCCTTTACTTCATCATTTTTATTATTTTTTTCTAATTTTGCTAGTATTTTATTGGCTCTGTGAATCACCATATTTGGCATTCCTGCTAGTTTTGCAACGTGAATACCAAAACTGTGGTTAGAACCACCAGAAACTAGTTTACGCAAGAAAATAATGTTGTCTTCCAACTCTTTTACAGACACATTAAAGTTTTTAATACGCTCAAAAGTTGTGGTCATTTCATTCAATTCGTGATAATGAGTAGCAAATAATGTTTTTGCTTTTGAAGGATGTTCGTGCAAGAACTCAGAAATAGCCCAAGCAATTGAAATACCATCATAAGTAGAGGTTCCTCTACCAATTTCATCTAACAAAATTAAACTGCGCTCAGAAACGTTATTTAAGATAGATGCAGTTTCGTTCATTTCTACCATAAATGTAGATTCGCCCATAGAAATATTATCACTAGCACCAACTCTTGTGAAAATTTTATCTACAATTCCGATTTTTGCATTTTGAGCAGGCACATAACAACCCATTTGTGCCAATAAAACAATTAAAGCAGTTTGTCTTAAAATAGCAGATTTACCAGACATATTTGGTCCAGTAATCATAATAATTTGCTGCTGATTTCTGTTTAAAACAACATCGTTTGCAATATACGTTTGATCAATTGGAAGTTGTTTTTCAATAACAGGATGCCTTCCGTTTTTAATATCCAGATCTGTACTTTCATCCATAATTGGACGAACGTAATTATGATCAACAGCCAAAACAGAAAAGGATAACAAACAGTCTATTTTTGCAATGATCTGCGCATTTTCTTGAACAATATTTACAAACTGAATGATGTATTGCAATAATTTTGAGAAAATTTCTTGCTCTAATTTCGCAATTTTTTCTTCAGCACCTAAAATTTTAGTTTCATATTCTTTTAGTTCTTCTGTAATGTATCTTTCAGCAGAAACTAACGTCTGTTTTCTAACCCATTGTTCAGGAACTTTATCTTTATGTGTGTTTCTAACCTCTATGTAATAACCAAAAACATTGTTGAAAGCAATTTTTAAACTTGTAATTCCTGTAGCTTCAGTTTCGCGAGCTAACATATCATCTAAAAATTGTTTTCCTGATGATGAAATTGCACGTAAATCATCTAATTCTTGATGTACATTGTTGGCAATTGCATTTCCTTTATTGATGTTTACAGGAGCATCATCAAACAAGGTTTCAGAAATTTTAGTGATTAAATTTTCACAAGTGTGAAGTTGTTTTCCTAAATTCTGAACAGCTTTATTTTTACTCTTCTCTGCTTCAATTTTTATCGGTAAAATTGCTCTCAAAGAATCTTTTAACAATACAATTTCTCTTGGTGAAGCTTTGCCTGTAGCCACTTTAGAAATGAGTCTTTCTAAATCAGAAATTTGTTTTAATTGGTACGTTACAGTTTGAGAAAATTCATCAGAATCTATAAAAAACTTTACGAGTTCGTGACGATTTTTAATTTCATCAATATTTTTTAATGGTAAAGCCAACCAACGTTTTAATAAACGTCCACCCATAGGTGAAATGGTTTTATCAATAACATCCAAAAGCGTTACTGCATTTACAGAATTTGGATTGTACAGTTCTAAATTTCTTACTGTAAAACGATCCATCCAAACATAATTATCTTCTGCAATTCTGCTGATATTTTGAATGTGTTTTAACTGATTGTGTTGTGTTTCTGATAAATAATATAACACTGCACCAGCTGCAATAATTCCGTTTTTTAAATCTTGAACGCCAAAACCTTTTAGCGTTTTTACTTCAAAATGATTTTGTAAAGTTTCGTTAGCATACTCCTTTTGGTATACCCAATCGTCTAGGTAAAATGTGTAGTATCTATTCTCAAATAATTCTAAAAATTGTTGCTTGTTTTGCTTCTGAACTAAAACTTCACTTGGACTGAAATTTTGCAGCAATTTATCTATGTATTCAGCAGTTCCTTGAGCTACTAAAAATTCACCTGTAGAAACATCAAGAAATGATATTCCCAGTTGTTTTTTATCAAAATGTACAGCCGCTAAAAAGTTATTACTTTTACTTTGTAAAACTTCATCATTTAAAGAAACACCAGGCGTAACCAATTCTGTCACTCCACGTTTTACAATGGTTTTGGTCATTTTTGGATCTTCTAATTGATCGCAAATAGCAACACGCATTCCTGCTTTCACCAACTTTGGCAAATAGGTATTTAAAGAATGATGAGGAAAGCCAGCTAAAGCCGTTTCAGAATCTGAACCAGCACCTCTTTTAGTTAAGGTAATGCCTAATACTTGTGCTGCTTTTTTAGCATCTTCTCCAAAAGTTTCATAGAAATCTCCAACACGAAAAAGTAACATGGCATCAGGATATTTAATCTTGATGTTATTGTACTGTTTCATTAAAGGTGTAACCTTTTTCGTTTTTGATTTTGCCAAGTTTTTGGAAATTTTCAATTAGTTTTGCGAAGATATAAAATATAGTTGTTAGTGTTTAGTTTTTGGTTGTGAGTTCAATTACCATCAACTAGAACTACAAACCAACAACCAAACAAAATGAGGAAATTAAAAAATAATGAGTTAGGTAGAATTTCGGTTGATGAATTTAAAGCAGTTGATAAAACACCCTTAATTGTGGTGTTAGACAATGTACGAAGCTTAAATAATATTGGTTCAGTTTTTAGAACTAGTGATGCTTTTTTAATTGAGAAAATTTACTTGTGCGGTATTACTGCAACTCCACCCAACAAAGATATTCATAAAACAGCTTTAGGTGCAACAGAATCTGTAGATTGGGAGTATGTAGAAAATACGTTAGATATCATTAAAAAATTAAAGACAGACAACGTAAAAGTACTTTCTATAGAACAGGCTGAAAACGCTACAAAACTAGACGCTTTCTTGCCTAAAAAGGCTGAAAAATACGCAATTGTGATGGGAAATGAGGTAAAAGGAGTGCAGCAAGAAGTGATAAATGTTAGCGATTTTTGTATCGAAATTCCACAACTTGGAACCAAACATTCTTTAAATATCTCTGTGACGACAGGTATTGTAATTTGGGATTTATTTCAAAAACTCTCATAGAAATTTCTTTT
>Ga0233438_10003554_pt1 | contig 14321 bp, 10 predicted proteins | sample SI_123_September_FD_182720 | JGI IMG/M metagenome (GOLD analysis project Ga0233438, IMG submission 182720) | Seawater microbial communities from Saanich Inlet, British Columbia, Canada - SI_123_September2016_10_MG | ecosystem: Environmental > Aquatic > Marine > Inlet | place: Canada: British...
ACCCTTCAATAAAAATCATCTGTAGTTGAAATTCAAAGGAGCGAGCCAATCTTCTTCATTTGGCGGGTGCAACTCAAGCCATGCCTGAGTCGTTTCTTGGGAATTTTTCTTGACAGCATCAAAGAATGTTTTCCCATCAACATCGAAACTTTTTGATTGCAAATCGAGAAGTTCACATGCAAGAATGACTCCCGGGGCATCGTGTGTGAAAAGTGGTACATTTTGGAGCGATTTTAATTTCTCCAAACAAATATTTTTCAACTTGTCTAGAGGTCGGTTAAGAACATGAATCCAGCGAAGGGTCCAGTAGGCAATTCTCTGTGAGGGGTGGCGCTCATTTAGCAAACCTGGAATGAAAGGGGCTAATGATTCAAAGCTGGAAAGAGGTTGTTTTGATAGTGCACAACATTTTACGAATGAAGCCATGTAATACGAGTCGTGTTTCAAGAGTCCACTCATATCTTCACTAAGTTCTTGAGTAATCTCATTTGTTAACGTAGCAAGGGCATTCTCCAGATCACCCCGTTCAATCAAAAGTTCAGCACGAAGAATTATTCTTCGTAACTTATCATCCTCATTCCTTGTGTGATTGTAGAGGTGGTTTTCAATTTCTTGAGCTTCTAAACGGTCATTATGATGGTTCCGCAGTGCTCTTGATTGAGCTTGCGCTCCTAAAAAATTAATTTCTTCTTGACCCATTTCTTCACTTAATTCATAGGGCATGATGTGTGAAAAATCAAAATAATTATCGGCCTTTCCTTTCAATAAATTCTCGAATTTCATTAGTCGTTCTTTAGGTGGTTTATATCCCTCATCCATGAGGTTAAATGCAACATCTTGGCATAATTCAGCCTGAATTTTAGCCCCTATGTGGTTTGAGGTTCCAAGCATAGCGAGAGCAAAATCAAATTTTGTTGCGGGGTGTTTCAATACATCTAGAGTCGCCTTGATGTCCGTATGCTGGTGGATAAGTGCTGTTGCTTCTTGACCTTGTTTTGTTCTTGCAGTTTCCTTCATGTGTCGAAGCAATCGCTCCCAATCAGCATTATTTAGTTTTGAGAGGCATTGAGTAATCGCCTGAGAAAGAAATACTTCAACATAATCGCGCTGGTCGTCGAGGGGTATATCTGAAAGTGATTGAAGAAATACGAGCGGCCGGGCCGTATCCTTGTGAAGTTGACGAATTGAACCGTTGAGACTTGATTGCCGGTAGGGTGATGCGATGATTCGCTCTTCAAGTTGTGCGTACACTTCACCAAGATTCTTTGCAGCTTGTGGACCGAAGAAATGCCCTACTGCGTCCGGATAACCCATCCAAGGATGTTCACATGGCCTTTTCTGTAAAACAAAACTTTCCTTGACTTCTAATTGAGACCAAACCCGAGATTGGAGACTAGTTTTGTATTCACTAATCAAGGAATCTAACACTCCAATTCCAGATTGCAACTCTTTTACTTGTTCGACAAAAACCTGCATCGGGAGTTTCACCTCTTCATTGTTGATCAAGTGTTCTATCACAAGTGGTAATGTGTCGTTCCACATGTATAGGTGCGGATCTCCGCCAATTCCATTTTGGCCAGAAACAACTCGGCCCTCTTCATAAGAAAATGAGTATATGCGTACATTACTTTCATTCAATAGATCATGGAGTGCAGGGAGTAACTCACCATGGCTACCGGTTGCATGAAAATATAGATTGGGAATCTTAGGTAAGGATGATTGTGGAGGGATAACCACCCAAATCATGGTTGAAATTCGCCCATCTGATCCTTTGCGACCCGCAAATTCCTCAAATTGACCTGTTTCGTCACCGAGTATTGTCCATTGAAATTGTGCCTCTTGAATGATATAATCATGAACGGCATAGGTCAGTGCGTCTTTGAAATCCGAGTCTTTAATCGTCGATCCTTGCCTTTCTAAGATGAGGGTAAGGCGGTTTATGTCACTAATATACGGATGAGTTGTACGTTTTGTATCTTTAATTCTAGCCACATTCGGCCAATCCAAATCACGAACCGTGTGTTCTGAAAAATGCTGTCTTACCGACTCAGATAATTCTTCACGTACATTAGAAATACTGCCTGGGATGCCTACTTTGTCTCTAAACCAAGTTAACAAAACAGCCCCATCACTTTCAATTGACTTGTTGATGTCCTCGGTTTTGGCCTCAAAGGATTCAATTGCGAATACCTTTGGTAGCCCTTCTCTCTGAGAAGATTTCCGTTTTATCTTCTTTGGCTTGCCCGAGGCTTGGGGGTTGCATTTTTTACAGACAGTTGCAATGGGATCGTTAAATGTCTCATTCGTCCATCCATTAATTGGCTTGTTTTTATTACATGTTGTACATTTTTTTGTACCTTTCATTCGATCTTCACTACCTTCGGCCATTTCAAAACCCACTCATAATTGATGCTAATTCCTCTTCTGCGTAACCAACCATTCGAACTTCTCCATTTGGAAGAATATGGCATTCCACTTCAGTTTGTTCTTTCAATACTGAATCGTCGTAGGCGTTGGATATGAAATGAACTTGTTGGTTTCGAGAACCTCGCCATCGTAAGGTCGTATCTCTCAATTCTTGTACGAACCTTCCAGTGACCGCAATATCGCTCAAATCGAAACACTGCTGCATCGTGTCATCAAACTCAGAAGGATCATATCCAGTGTAAAGGAACACAGTCAATCCCTTTTCTTTGCATCCCTGAATGAGTTCGAGGCTTGCCTCGGACTGCTGGAGAGGTTCACCTCCGAGAAGTGTGATGCCTTCAATCCCATCGATTAAATCTAATTCTTCGAGAAGGGTCGATACTTGTATGTTGTCGCCCCCTTTTTTTGACCAGTATTGGGTGTTCCAGCATCCCTTACAAGCAAGGTTACATCCTTGTGTCCAAAACACGGCACGAAGCCCTGGTCCGTAGATTTCGCTTCGATCAAGGCGATGGCCAAGAGAGATTGTGTGAGGCATTTTTGAGCCTCACGCTGTTCGTACAAGCACCAGGCGGATCTGTCCGTTTTCTTTGGTTTCTTTGACCCTATAACCGAGCGTTTTGGCCTTTTGGAGAATTTCCTGCCTCCGCTCTTCAATCAAATCTTGCCTTTGTTGTTCAAAGGCCTCTCGCTCCGCTTGGATTGCTGCACGTTCACTTTCGAGATTGGCGGCTTCCTCTTCTGTTCGAAGCCTTAGTAATTTAGCCTGAACGGCATTTTCGTAGGCCGGACCAAGTTGATTCATCCAAGCGATCGAGGTGGTGCTTGCCCGACGGTTGTATCGGATGGAATACCTTCCATGAGATCTTTGGACGCTCCATTCCTGGCCCTGAACTCTCAAACGAATATGGTTTTGATTGCTTGCAAGGATTGTCCCTCCTACTGCTTCTAGAGCTTCAACAGCACATTCATGATCGGTCATCGGTACGCTTTTTTCAGTCCAAACTCCACTCATCTAGTTCCCTCCAAGTCGTTGTTTTGTAGAACTGCGTTGAGCAGAACGTGGGTCCTTCTCACGGTATTCACGGGTGTGCGTCACGTCATCAAGTTCGGCAAGTTCGGAAAGCAATGCTTCCAATTCCTCAATGCAAGTTTCGCCTTTGAGTCCGTCCGTCTTTGCTGACATTTTTCCTTCAGCATCGATGGTTACCGTGATTCTTTGTTCTCTCATTTCAACACCTCTCGTGGAGCGCACAAGGTCGCTTTGAGGCGCTTTGCGTCTTTTCGACCTTGGACTACATGTGTCCAGTCTGAAACGGCCAGATATCGCTCTGTACCGGCTTCGTACAGTGTACCAAATTGTGGCAAGCCTTCTTTTGGTACGCTCAGATCAAGTTTGCTGTTTCGCGTATCGCCCAAAAATTTGTGTGCCTTTGTGCCCTTTTTCTTAGAGGACGAAAGCGTAGCAGGAGGTTTGAATTCAAATTTGGCAGAACTTGTCAGTTTAGCGTTTGAAAGTTCGGCATCCAATTGTTTAATTTTTGGAGAAAGAGTTTCGATGTCACTCTCAAGCTTACTTTTCTCAACATCTTTTGCCTTTTTTACAGCCTTCTTGAGTTTGTCCAATTCAGTCTTCCTTTTCTTCAGACGAGGTTCGAGATCTTTGATGGTTTTGTTGGCTTTTTCTACAGCGGCGTTGTGTGCAGCACGTTGCTTATCTTCCAATTTCTGCCGTGCTTCTTCATCCTCTGCAGCCTTCATTGCATCCAAGTTTCCACCCACTGCTTTCGTGAGTTTCTCGACGTTGTCAATCATGTCGCTCAGTGATTTTGGATCGTCAATGGATTCAACCGTCGCGGTTAATTCGAGAATTGTCTTCTTGAGTTCCTTGGCCTTTCGTCCAAATCCGGGTATTTTTGACACCACATTCGATTCGTCAAGAGCTTTGAGTCGCTTTGAAATTTCATTCTTAGCGTCTTTCCATTCTTTGTGCAATCCATCTTCCGAAGCACTGGTTGGGAGGACTGGTGGGGCAGCAACCCACTTGAATTCGCATTCCCTCGCAAGGGAATCCTCTGGAAGATCCAATGCAGGCTGGAACTCTTGTAATTCTTTGATTGAATCTGGCATCTTTGCGAGGTGAACAACTCCCAAATCTTGACTTTGAGAATCTGTGATGTCCATCTCGGTTCCATTTCGTATGATTTTGTCCCCAGCATCCCCCAATTTGATTTTGGAATGGCCAATCCATTCGGGCGATTCGCTGAACTTCTGAAGTAATGATTTGCTAGCCTTGGCTTGATCAGCAGTAAGGCGAAGAATGCTGTGCCAATCTCCATTTGCGGTCCGATCCCAACCAGCAAGATAACTCTCAGCTCCGATGGCTAATTGAAGGGATATCCCTGAATGTGCAAAGTGACCCGAAGATGGTTCAGTACGACGAGGTGATGAGTGAAGAGTTTGTGAGGCCCCACTACCTAATTCTATGGATTTCCCATGCAGAACGACCTTTGCATCATCAGAGGTTCCGATAAATTGGCCCTCCCAAGCTTTTTCCTTGAGGAGAGTGGCTTCAGCCTGTGAATGATCGCCATCGCTTGCATAATCTGATCGAAGGACATAATCTCCATTGAAGAGAGAACTCAGTGCTGCTGGTGCTTGAGCAATCTCAACAGGGCTTTGTGCTTCATCCGCAGAAAGAACTTCACGAGCAGGTGCCTTATTCGTCCAAAATTCATGCTGAACGTGTTTGCTCAACTCATCGATTTGATTCTTGTCAAGATCCAATGCCCAACCGTTTGATTCTCTAGATAGCGTGCCATCAAGCGGTGTAGTCAAAAGGAAACCTTGAGCTGTTTGGAGATGCCAGTCCGAGATAATCAAATCTAGACCCCTTTGTTGTCTCTCTCGAAGCAGAACATTTCCAATGATCGCACCACAGGATGAATTAGATAGGATAGCGTTGAAACCTTTCGTATCCACTAGCATATAAATTCGTACACTACGACTCAGTGCCCCTTCAACGGCCTGAATGATGTTTGAATCTGAGAAACTCGAGGTCGATATAAACAAGCGATCCTTGCAGGATTCAATGAGATTCGATATGGTCGAGGGGATTGTAGTGTTCGCTCCCGTAAATTGGAATGGGCCTTCCTGTGAAACCATGTTCGATGCTGAGGTATTTGCAACCCAAACCTTGCCCAAAGCTTCGCCGGTTCGATCTATTTTGGATTTACTTGCAAACGATTCGATAGGTGTATTCTGACTCATTTTGATGCCTCCTTGTTTTGATGAGCTTCAAGATGCCGAACAAGGGATTTTTCAACATCTGATTGATTCCAAAGACCTGCGTGCTTTGGCCGATCTAACCCGGAAAGTAAGCCATCGTCTAACACCCACCATCGAGTTTCTTTGTTGGTTTTGATTATGATGTACCGGTGATGGGGGCAATCAAATCCACCTTCTTCCATAAATCGGACATTGTCGCATATTTCTGTCAACTTGTTTCTGAACATGGCCACACATGCATCCATATCTTCAATTTCTTTCGGACGATATTGGCTGCTAGATGTAAGGAGATTGATTGCTGCTGATGTAAAGTGATTACGAAGTGCAGTTACAACTTTACTCAACTCTTTACGAGCTCTTCGATCGGCAGTAAATCGATCTACATACCAAATCTCATTAGATTGGCCACTGATACCATCTGAAATTCGATTGAAGAAATTGGAAAAACCATCTTCTGCAGTATATTGGGCCTTATTTGCTTCCTTCATTTCTTTCAGAACGTGTTCTTCAATCACGAATACAGAGGACATGTCATCGCCTGCATTGAATAATTTAGAGACTCTAGAACCAATCTTGATTTTCTCGAGTTCCTTGTTCACTCGATTGACGATGTCTTCAGAGGCAACTGTACAAAACAAATCCTCACAAGAAATGTCACTGAGAAGTCGGCTGGTCTGTTCAGAATTCCAATAACCAGGATTTCGTTTTTCTAGCAAAAAGAGAGCCCACTGTGTTGCATCATTTTCATTGGTAACAATCAAAGGAATGTCTCGTATTTTTATGGAATCCCAGTCACGAATATCTCCTTCGGTAAGTGAAATAGATTCAATGGTTTGGCGAAGTTTTTCTTCGACCGAGAGTTTGTCGTATGGACGTCGCATACCGGAATGCTCGATATCCCATGGACTGCTGGCAAATTCCCCACTGCTAAGCCATTCTCTAAATTTTTGATTAGGGTCGATAGTGTTCTCATAGGGTATCGATTTGTTGCCAATCGATTGTCGCTGATCTCTCTTGCTTCCAGCGAGATCACCAGATAGATTCAATTCAGGAGATAATTCAAATCCTGAAGAAGTATGTTTCCATGTCCAATTCATCGTCAAGGTCGTACTGAACGAATCAATCGCTTGCCAATTTTTCCCCAAATGATTACTTATTAACTGAAATTGATTGGCTCCTTTTTTGCTAGGAATCAATGTTGTAAAGCGCCCCTGATTGCAAAGTTTCTCGAGTAAATTTCGGACCCCTTTCGGCTGCCCACCCTTGTTCTCCTTTGAAAGAGGAAGTGTTCGATTACGTTCAACAAGAATGGGTACGATACCAGTGATTGGATGCTCAAAAAGCCACAATCGTAGCGCCCCTGATTCAGGGGAATGTACGATCCGATTGGAAGCGGTGGCTAAGCCATCAGATGTCAATTTACCACTCGTATCCCAAAGGTTGTGAGCAACTCCCTGGTCAAACAATCTTTGGATATTTGCCTTGGGAAGAGTCAGTGTTTTTGCGACCTGCTCACGGTCAAATACACCCGAATTGGCCTCAACAATCGAACATAGTCGACTCCAATGAGCGTGTTCTGAGGAAATGGTGTATTTGGTTACGATATCAACCACTTTGACTTCGATTTTTGATTCAAATGAAACATGCATGTTAATTCCTCCTTTAGTTGATTAATGCGGCACCAGAATGACGACTTGCCATTTCTTTCAACATTTCATCTTTACTGCCTAAGAAATTTGAATGACGGCCGACAATAATTCGCTTCCGTCGAGCTCTTGTCAAAGCGACATTCATTCGATTGGGACTGTCTAGGAAACCATGACCGTGTGTTTGGACGAGACTGATGATGACAACATCTGCTTCTTGACCTTGAAATTTATCTGTGCTTGATACTAGGAGTGTTACAGGTGCTGGATTTTTCATCTCTTTGAGATTAAACCGGAATGAACGATCATGAATCCCAGTCATTTTCTTAACCTCATCTACAATCCTCCAATATTGCGCTGAATATGGAGTCAGTATTGCGATATGCCAAGTACCATCATTTCTTCCACGCGGGGGATTTTTTCGAGCCCACTGAATCACATCTTTGACTTCTCTGATCACGGCTTTAATTTCCTCTGGATTCAGTCCTCCTTCCTTGCGGTGCCCATGTACATTAAGCCAAATTGAATCAGGTTTATTGCCACGATAATCGAATGGCTGTTCTTGTTGACGGTGGTGAATCGTATCTGCATCAATGAGGGCCTCCCCTTTGTAGAATTGATCTCTAGGAAATTCACTAATATCAGGTTCCATTCGATGTTGATAATTCAACATCCTGAACCGATTCTTAAGGGCTGTTTCTGGCATTCCATGTGTCAGTGTTGATTGGACTGCACCCTCAGATTCATCTGGAATATCAAACCCCTCTTGGATGCATTCCATAACAGATGGAAGTGCAATCAGCCGAATTAAATCGACATCTGAGGAAATATCAATGAATTTGGGCATCAGTTGGTCGATTGCATTTCTATAATTTCTAATCTTTTTCTCATTCTTTGAATGTTTCAATTCAGATAAACGTGCAAGCCTCCAGCTCATCTCATAGGACCATTCTATAATTTCCGGACGGCCACGGATATCTCGATTATGATTCTTGAAGCATCGATGCTCCGTATGTCGTTTTGAACGATAACTGGCAATTTCAAAACCATCAAAGTCAACCTTTGGACCCCATACAATGGGTTGCCTTGGGAGTAAATTCTGAATCTGATTTAGTGAAACTTCGTCAATAATTGTGACTTCGCTACTCATGACATCCATACCAATATCGAAACTTGTATTCACCTGTGAAGATGAATAAACTCGAATCGATTCAGTTTTTGGAAGATTGATGTTCTCAATATCTGACATCACCACAGTCAAATCAATTCGTGGGAGTGATTTTTGTTCACGGTGTGCCCATTCATCGACGAGGTTTCGAATAACATCTGAACGCTCAACAAGGAGTATTGAGGGATCATTGACACCTGGTTTGTTGATATATCCGAGTTGATAGTTCAACAATAAAGCTCTTTGTTCAGCGAATCCAAATCCCTTGATATTCTCTAAATTTGACTTGAATTCATCTTCCTGGGTATATGGTGGTAATTGGCGAATATCTCCTACGAGAATAAATCGTCGACAGTACATTGCAGGAACAATGAATTCATTGAACGTCGTCTTACTGCATTCGTCGATGATCAATGTATCCCAATGTGGCTGGGGGCTTTTGTGGACAAAGGAATCACGACCTTCAATTTCCTTGGCTTCGAGTCTTGATTCTCGAATCCAAGGATGACTAAGTATACCTTCCATGGTTCCGCAGGTGAGGTTGGATGAGCTCAAAATCAATCCTTCTGCTTCATCTGAAGTGAGATCCAAGACGCTCTTCAATCGACGTTTCTGAGCTGCAAGTGTGTATGGCCGAATTTCTTCATCGTAGATATTTTCCTCACTTCCTATTCGAACAGGTGAAACCATTTCACTGAAACGCGAATCATTTAGAATTCGAATTAGCACGTTGTCGATTGATGCTTGAGTTGAACCGCATAGTAATACATTCTCTCCATTCAAAATCTTCTGAAGGACAATTTCTAGGATTGTCGTAGATTTTCCACTCCCAGGGGGGCCTTGTAGTATAGAAAAATCACGAGATGATAGAGCAACTCTAACCATATCCTTCTGCATTTCCGTTCCATCTGCATTACCGGTTAGAACCATCCAATCGGGTTCTGATTTCAATGGCTTTGGTTGCCCCTTTTTCCAAATTTTTTCTCGATCGGTTAAACTTCCTGAGGCCAACAAATTCAGAAGGCCCCGGTTATGTGGTAATGAATGAAGTTTCAACTCTTCAATCATGTCTCGCTGTGCTCGAATCATCCGAGTACGGGGGGCCGATGTCAATACTGCGCCCTCATCAGGAAGACGATCGACTCTAATTGTACGTGATTCAGAATCACGACCACGAACTTTGACTTGATGTAAGCCTTCACGACGGTTGATTGCGTTCCATTTACCTTCAATTTCTAAGAACTTGACCTCGCGGTTTGGAGACAGAATTATGTCAAGGGGGTCATCGTCTTCTGATTTATTCAATTTAGAGACAGCTTCTGGGTGGACATCTAGTTTAATTCGGAAGCCGGTTCGACCTCCTTGCCGTCCGCCTTGGTTCCAGGAATAAGGCAAATTCTCCGCATCATAAATCGTATCGCTGGATGGAAGAGAAATAGCTTCGATGCCCTTCCCCAGAGAACTCTCTCGGACAATTGGTTTCGAGGCAGTATCTTTGAGAATACCATGTGATGTGATGTCAATAATATCAACTGAAATTTCTGAACCATTGAACATAAATTTCTGCTTCAAATTGAAATGCCCTTCAACATCAAGAGTAATGCGGTTACCAGTTTCGGATTGATTCAATACTTCGAATTGTTTGCCATCAATGGTAATTTGGTCAATAACAGCAGATGTTTTGTTAGATACATAGTCTAGAGAAGCCATGCCTTGATCAAGTCGCTTCCAAATAGGGTGGGCTTCAAGCGGTTCTAGGGTATTGAATGGAATGCGCTTATCTTCTAGGGCTGAGCCGATTTGAGTGATTTTAGTCAAGGCGTCATTTCCTTCAGCGTACAATGTTTCGCCTTGTTTGAGGTCTAACGATTCCGAGACATAATCAAAACAATCCATACTCGTCTCAAGACGGGTGTAAAGCGGTGTAATCTTGATATTAACCGGTTCCTCAATAAGAGACCAATTGAATCGTAGAGTTTCTCTCTGACGTTCCGCTGCCTTGATACTCTGTTCAGTATAGTTAAGATATGGAGCAAGGGATTCCTGTGCCCCTGCAAGCATTTCTACCATTCTCCGATCATTGCTACCCTTACCCGCTGTGAATGCCAGATAGAGCTTGGTTCGAGCCTTTGAAGGGAGATAATGAAGCAGTTTTTTTGCCTTCTTCAAAATTTTCTTCCCGATTATCAATTTCCTTTCGCTCTTTTCGCCGTTCAAACTGACAATCTCTTTTACTGCTTTTCTTCCATCTCGTTGGAGAGATACTCGATATTCAACAAGATCTCCTATTTTGAAGTCTTTAACCAATTGGGGCGGACAAAAATACTCTTGACTGGAGTCATTGTCGGTGAAGAAAGCGTAGCCTTTTTTATGAATCAATTTGACCTTTCCTGTTATCGTGTCTTCACTCAAATTCTCACCTCCTTTTTGCGCCAATATTTTCACGCAGCATCTCCATGAATGAATAGGTTGCGCCGTTCATTTGGCAGCCGCGGGACATCTTCTGCATCTGCCGGTAGAGATTCCTTCATCTCGCTTGATGCGAGACGAGCTCGGTACTTTGCCCACTTTCGCATGCCTTCGATGTTTTCTCGCATGGTTTTAGAGAGCGGATAGGTCGCCTCAATGGCCGCAGCGATGTCCTGTGGTTCAACCTCCCTTCCCGCGTCAAAAGCACGGAACAGCGCATCCTTGACCGCCTCTTCCAGTTCAGCACCAGAGTATCCAACGCTTGCTTCGGCCAAGCGATTGAGATCGAATGCTTCAGCTTCCTCATGACGTCCCTTTTTCCTCAAGTGAATATCAAGAATTTCGCTTCGGGTTTCAGCACCAGGAAGGTCGACAAAGAAGATTTCATCAAACCGGCCCTTGCGCAGCATCTCTGGTGGAAGTTGGTCGATGTTGTTGGAGGTTGCGAGTACAAAGACAGGCTCCTCCTTTTCTTGCATCCATGTGAGGAAGGTCCCCATCACTCGAGCGGTGACACCCGAATCAAGAGAGCCTGAGCCTTGTGAGCCTGCCATTCCCTTCTCAATTTCATCAATCCACAGGATGCACGGTGAAATCGCCTGAGCGACTTGCAAAGCCTTGCGCATGTTCGCTTCTGACTCACCAACAATTCCGCCAAACACCCGCCCTAGATCGAACCGGAGGAGAGGGAAACGCCACAATCCTGCGACAGCCTTGGCTGTCAGGCTCTTTCCACAACCAGGAACTCCGAGTAAGAGAGCGCCCCGCGGAGGCTCTAAGCCAAATGCCTTAGCCTGTGAAGTAAACGCTCGACCACGGTTCTTGAGCCAGTGCTTGAGTTCATCAAGCCCTCCGACATCATCCCAATCAGTCCGTGGATGGAAGTATTCGAGGACACCACTTTGGCGAATAATTCGTTCCTTCTCCTCGATGACAAACTCGATTTCCGCCGATGTCAACCGCCCCTTTGTAGCAACTGCCTTGCTGAACGCGAGCCGTGCCTCCATAATCGTGAGACCGAGTGCAGCATCAAGCAATGCCTCACTCTTCTCAATTTGATGAGGGAGAAGTCCTGCTTCATCTGTAACGTCATCAAAGATGATTCCAAGTGTATGACGGCGTGGCAGGTCCAATTCAATGATTGGCATTTCCTTGTCGAGCTCAAGGATTGTTGTCGGTGTAACTGTTCCGAGAATCATGCACTTGTTGTCTGACTTCGTCATTCTTGCAAGCTCACGGAGCCACCAAATAATGAAGCCACGCTCAGTGTTGTTTTGATCAAGCAACATGTGCCCGTCTTCAAGCAGTAGAATCGCCTTTTCATCCAAATCTCGGAACCATTCGAGCATCTCCACAGGCATCATTTCATCCACGACGTCGAATCGAGAATCTTGCATGTTCCATGTTTGCAGTCTTCGGGCCCCTGACCACTTGTACAGTTTCCGATCCATCCGCAATGCTGCTGTGATTAAAGCTCCATCTACCCGTTCCCATTCATAGGAAACAAGTTGGAACATCGAACTGCCTGAATCAAGCAAAGGACGTAGGCGGTCACGGTCAAAATCGACTTGTGCCTCGGAACTCAAGCGCTCACCTCAACAAACTTGTTCGATAGAGAAATTGCCTTTGTTTCACTCAAAGCGAGCCTTCCTGTCTGTGAAAAAGTATGCAATTCTGCAGCAAGGAGTTTGAAATCACCAAACGCCTCCACCTTGAGGTCCCATACCACATCATCTAGGATCGACTCGTCAAGACAAGCCAGCATAGCCGCAGCCTCTTCTCCAATCTTTCCATCTCGCTCTTGTAGGCGCTGTAATTGAATCTCCTCAGGAATCTCTAATCGAATGGTTGTGGCGCCTATTGCACTACAAAATTCTTCTTCGGAAGGGTAGCGAACATCTTCAATGACAACAGGACCATCGATGGACTCCACCTTCATCCTTACAACTTCGAGAAGGAAATTCGGCATCAATTCACGCAACTTCTCTCCCAGTTGGGCAAGATAGATTCGGTCATTTTCATATTCAGCACCGGCAATTTTAGCAACGCTACGCAGTGCATCTGCAAAAGCGATTCGAGTGTATCCATGTCGGGCTACAAGATGGCCTGCAATCGTGCTCTTACCACATGCACGTGGGCCAGATAAGGCGATGATGCCCTTCATTGAATCACCTCTTCGAGGATAGCCATTGGCAATTGCATGGAACCGTCATTCCATTCGTAGATTCCTCCACGTTCATGGAATCGATCTTCAAGGAAGCCATTCTTTTCCCAAGCATTCAGAACGCCAACATCAAGAATTGATGGACCATATGAGTGGCCTCCATCAACATTTGAATAAAAACGGCCCAATGCGTCCATCATCGCATATGAGCCGCGCATCAAGTCGTTGGATTCAGGAACAAATTGGATTCCATGTTCCGCAACATGAGCGTGTCGTTCAACCCAGGTTTGGAATTCACCTTCTCGAAGGAGCAACGGTTCAACATCACCGTCGTTTTGACCCTTCACAGGAAGAACTTCGAAAATCTTCCATCGTTCGGGACGAAGTTCCAACACAAGGTCAGTCATATCATCATCGAGATTTGGCCGACACACGACAGTATTGAGCTTCATTCGAATGCCTCGGCTGCTGCAACGTTCCCATGCTGCCTTTGCTTCGACAAGGTGGTGACTGCTTGCTCGGGCAAGGTCCGAACGCAATCCACGGCCGATTTCAACATGCAATTCATCAGTTGAAGCATCGATGGAAAGGCCAATCCAATCAATGAGGTGGCCGCATCGGTCAAGGAATTCTTCGGTGAGACCAGTTGCGTTTGAAACAATACATGTCGTCAGACCTGCTCGCTTTGAGGCAATCAACAAATCTTCGAGATATGGGCATAGCGTTGGTTCGCCGCCGACAAAGGTGATCTTATCTGCGCCTGCTTCTGCAAGCATTTCTGGTACAGTGATGGCAATCTCCTTCGGCAATCGATCTGCCCGTGGAATGTCTTCAAAGCGCGCAAAGCAGAACTTGCATCCATAGTTGCACCATGGCCAAAAGTGCCAGTTCACAGCGAGTGGGATTTTCTTCGAACCATTGTTGGCTGATGAGTGTCCGGTAAGGCTTGCGCCCTTACTTTCGTTGGCGTTTGGGGTAGAGGAGTTTTCGGTCCACATCTGGATCTCGAAACGGTTCCGCTATGATTCTTCGGAGGAACCACTTGTATTTCAAGGTTCACAGGGCGCATAATTTGCCACCCCTTTAGGGGTGAACCCATACTCAAGCAGAAATACCAGTGGTCGGACACATGGCCATGGAGATGCCACAATTTTCAGCC
>Ga0233438_10003555_pt1 | contig 14318 bp, 22 predicted proteins | sample SI_123_September_FD_182720 | JGI IMG/M metagenome (GOLD analysis project Ga0233438, IMG submission 182720) | Seawater microbial communities from Saanich Inlet, British Columbia, Canada - SI_123_September2016_10_MG | ecosystem: Environmental > Aquatic > Marine > Inlet | place: Canada: British...
AGGCATAAGCATGTACTTTATTATTTATTGTCGCCGTATACTCAAAGCCATTCCAATATGATAAAAGAATTGTAGTCCGTGTATGTAGGTCAGGATCAATTTTACCAAATATTTTTATTAGTTCTTCGTTGTCCCAAAGACTAGTTGTAAAACTTTTCATAGTTTGCTTGACTTAGTGAGTTAAAGGCATAACGTTGACTAAAGATTATATCAACGGCCGGCAATGCTTCTTTAATACAAAACTCAATAGCATAGTTCTGTGTACGGCCACCTACTGATAATTTATAATTGTTTATAATACTTTCACTAAATCCAACTGGTAGTTTAGCATCTGTTAAGTCTGAATACCCTGTGTCTACAGGAGTATAGTCTTGTAACATTATCTTAGACATCTGCTTTTTAATATCCTTTACACCCACATAGACCGTCTGTATGCGGTTTGTGTCACCATGGACGAACTTTAGCATTGTTCTGCCTTTGTTACTGGTGATTAAAGTGAACTCACTGTTTTCGTCTATGATATCCCAACTCCAGTTCTCTAAATAGAATTGTAATGTCTTTTGTATATCAGTTGTTTCGTACACAATAGCATAGAAGTTTATAAGTTCGCTAGGTGATTGAACATTAGTAACAGGCTGAAAGCACTCACTTAGGTATGCTCCCATGGCCTCTGGACCAGCAACTGTTAACTCCATTCCATTAGGATCTTCTAATTTTTGGAACTCGTCATCCGAATCACTACCAAAGCCTAAACCGTATATACCATCCTGTACTTCTAATGCTGTTTTAACATACATAATAGCACTACCAGAAGAAAACCAACTGGCAACATCGTCCTTGTTATCGCTAATTTTATGAAACCCTAAGGCATTAAAATGGTCTAGTTCATGTGTGTCGTGCTTAAGAGCACTCCACTGATACTTAAGAAATGTTAGGTCTATCTGTGGTTTGTCCGGCATCCTGCTCTCCTACAGCCGTATCGCATTGCTGACAACAATCAGGGGAACCACATTTGTCATGAAGGACCCCGTCCTTATCGTAGCCTTCGCTATCGACTTTTTTGGGTGTAAATATACTTGGTTTAAATTCTTTTAATCGGTCCATACAGATATTTATCTGTATTTGCTATCGTCTTGTTACTATTTCGTCAATTAAGCCGTATTCTAATGACTCACTAGCAGTCATGAAATTATCACGCTCAATATCTTTATTAATCTCTTCAAACGTCTTGCCCTTACTGTTATGCTCTACATAAATTTCAGTAAGTTCTGTACGCATTCTGCGTATCTCTTGTGCGGCAATTTCGATATCTGATTGCTGTCCACTAGCACCACCTGAAGGCTGATGTATCATGTGCCTTGCTTTAGGTAGCATAAATCTTTTACCAGGAGCACCCGATGAAGCAAGTAAACTGCCCATGCTACATGCTTGTCCCATTACAATAGTTGAAACGTCTGGTTTAATATATTGCATAGTATCGTAAATTGCCATGCCTGCTGTAACAACTCCGCCTGGTGAATTGATATAAAAATTAATTTCGTCAGTGCTACTCTCTGCTTCTAGGAATAACAGTTGGGCACAAATGGCATTGGAAACTTGGTCATCTACTTGTCCGTTTAAAAATACAATTCTTTCTTTTAATAGTCTACTGTAGATATCATAACTACGTTCGCCGCCTGCTACTTTCTCTACTACATATGGTATAAAGTTCATTACCAAATCTCCTTTTCTTTTTGTTGTGGTATAATATTATTTATTTTATTGTCATTCATATTGATGATTTTCTTGTGTACCGTGCTGTGGAAAGCATGTTCTTTGAAGTCATCAAAATTAAGGTTCAGCATTGCTACTGGAATTTCTACTTGTCTCCATGGTAGTACAAATAAGTTATCTTCAACACTTTGTATCTCCATGTTATATTTAATAGCATCAAGTATGTGGCACTTGGTTTTTATTATATCTGTAAACTCATATTGCGGATAAGTTGTATCACAGTTATGGTCAGCACATTGTAAAAAGTTATACAAGTAAGAGCCTACATTCTTTTGTAGTTCTTCATTGTAGTCTATATCATAATGACTAAACAACGACTTAACATGTTGCGGAAACCGTAACATCTCGATACCACCAAAGTGTCCTGATACTAACCAACGTTTAGGTTCTAAAGGAACCTGTGCGAAAGCAAAGCCTGGAAACTTTTCTTTACTACCTACGAATGCTCTAAAGTTAGGACTTTGTTGATCAGGTGTGCTTAGTAATACTTTGCCTTGGTTATCCATTTTAACTTCAATGGGTAACTTATATTTGTTTATAACAGATAGTATTACGCCTGTGTCTAGGCCGCCACTAAAGTGTAACACAATTGGCTTATCAATAGTTTCTAATACATTCTCTAGGTACTCTTTTATAAGCATAGAGATCTTATGTGCGACATGGTCTAAGGAATAATCTTGTTCCAAGTTCCATGCCTTCTTAGGATCACAATGATTGTGCCTAACTAACTGCATATTTTTTATGCTGTAATCACTATCCACAGGCAAGTTATCAGTTGTTCTGTGTACAGGATGATTGCTTAACACAGATTGATAATTAGATACAATGCCTTGTGTTCTATAATCATCAAACTCTACATTCCAACCTGTGTCAGTTTGTGTTATCTCTGTGTAATTACCTTTGCGTTCGCCTGGTAGTTTATAACCTTTGAAGAATCCATTATCAGTTTTAGTCCAGCCGACATCTAAAAACAGTCTAGTACCTGCTGATTCACCTTTAAGTATCATAGAAGATGGCCGTTGTATTTGGCCAGGTGTCATAAAACTAAATATCATCGAGGCTGTATTCCCCAATGTTGATACACACCTTGGACACAAACGGCTTGATAGTATGCGTCATTATCAGCACTATGTAAGTTCTGTTGTATTGCTTTACGCGGATCAACTGGCATCATATTAAAGATAGTTCTACAATCCATTACTTGCCAAAACTGCCAGTTACGGTGATGTTCAAATTGCTTGAACATGTCTTCAAGTATTACCATATCGAACTGCGGACCTTGGCACCAAATTTTATCGACACCAACAAGATACTTGTTTAGTTCGGCCATAAACACACTTAGTTTAATTCTACCATCTTCGCTGAATGCTTCGTCTTGTATTGCTTGATCCTGCTTTGCCCACCATTGTAATGTATCGTCTAACACACTACGTCCTGCGTTGCTTTGCTCGTCTATTTCAGGACGCCATAACGTTTTAGCATGTGGATCTGTTAATGTAAATGGGTCAAACTTTACAGCACCTACACTTAACACAACACTATCGGGCTCAGTGCCTAGTGTTTCGATATCAATCATAGCATGTGTGGCCATAGAATACTCCTAAATAAAGTATTATTATACTATAGAATTAAAGGATTGTCAACGATTCTTTTGGCATCCAGGTAATCCAGGACTTTCGTTCGCCCTTGGTAATCTTTTTGACTTCGTGTAATTGGGTACCGCCGTCAAACAAACAACAGAAGCCTCGGTCTTTAGGTAAGCGATAGTCACCTAGCATAAAGTCGCCGCCTTCATAGTCTTCTGGATCTGATAATTGAATAATCATTGTGTATTGCCGTCTGGCTAGTGTTTTAGTATCACCTGCGTCAACATGATTATGTAAGAAGTCTCCCTCTACCATCTTAATTAACTTAGTACCACCGGCATCAAAGTCTTCGTTTATCCAGGGTATATTGTTAAGCATAATAGTTCTCATAGTAGTTGTGCCATCAACTGGGGTGCTAATGTCTATCCAACACTCTGTGCGTAATTGATGTTTTATATTAGGACTTATTATGTTTGTTTCTGGATCGTATGCGTTAGAAACTATCCATTCGTTTCCTTGTTGTAGATTCCACAACATGTCGCATTCTTCTTTGGAAAAAAGTATACCTTGTACTCGCATACTGGTATTTAGTCTTCTAAGTCTAGGTCGTCTATCTTATTTGAAAGGTCTCTAACAGCATCTTCGAATGGCTCTTCAAGTTCATAACAAGCACTCTCCAACGCATGTGCGGCCTGGTATACTGCTTTCTCTTGATACTCTAACTCTGACTCCAAACCAAACTTTTCTGCTAGTGTGCTCATTTCAGTTATAACGTCCATGTGCGTATTAGCATACTTAATTTGTTTTGTTATACTTCTTGCTTGGGTTAACGCATATTGTAACTCAAACAGTTGATCTTCCATTTCTTTTTTATCTTCATAGATACCGTCTTTGACTGTGCCTACTTTGCTTTTCTTCTTTTTCTTTTTCTTTGTTGCTTTGGGTGACCAATAACCACTGTAGCCTGTAAAGAAACCATGCGATGCGGATGTGGATGAAGAGGGAGAAGCGTCGCCGCTTCCTGCAGACCCTCCGCCTCCACTTGAATTTCCATGTGCGCCGCCACCTGAACCATCGCCTGCTCCTGCTCCACCGCCTGAACCTGCTCCTGCTCCTGAACCAGCACCACCTCCAGCACCACCACCGGCACCTCCGCCGCCTCCTGCGCCGCCGTCAGCCATAAGTTTTTTACTCTTACAGGCTTCTATGATTTCGTCGTACTTCATATACTTTAGTACGTTCCGTCTAAAGTTGCTATTGCGTCTGCGTCTAGATCTGCTGTAGCCAATGTACTACTATCATAGCCTGTTGCTTTCCACAACGTATCGTCTGCTAATTTAATAAAGTACTGCGTTGCTGTACCACTAACGTCTCTACAAAAAATACACTTGTATAATTCTTCGTCAACCGGTGTGTTACCAACTGCCGCGGGTGTTTCTTTTGCGTTTGCTAATGCTACGTCAGGGTCAACCCCTTTCGCTACCATGTCATCTCTAACTTTTTGCCATGTATCTAATGGCGTTGCTAATGTATAGTGACTCATTATTATTCCTCTTTATAAACTGTCCAGGCACCATATGCTATCATGCCCCAGCCAATTAAACTTGTTGGTATTAGTATCATAACAATACCGCCACCTATAAGGACTGCTCCGTCCCATGTAGTTCTTTCTTGTGTTCTGTCAAAAACCCAATCTTTTGCTTTATCTAAAAAGTTCATAGTTTTCTCCTATCGTTAATAGTATTTATCTACTTTACCTGTGGAGTCTCTTCATCTAGGTTATCTACATACTCAATATAGTTTGGCATGCCGTGATCTGCTACAAAGTCAAAGAATTTAAACTGTTTAGCCGCGGCCCAAAAGCCTCTAAACGCATCTTTAATTCGTTGCCATATTGATGCTGGTCTGATATTACCAAAACTATTGATATACATAAGTTTACCGCCATGGATAAATCCAAATGTTGATGGTGGTACTCTAGGTACTATGTCGTTGTTATTAACATATCTGTGATAAGAACCAATCTTACATCCTTCGAGATGTCTTCTAAACTTTCTAGTTCCAACTCTTGGTTGCCCAAAAGTCTTTAATTCTTCTACTGGTATCTTATCATGGCATAACATTTCAGCAACAAGTACTGCCATTGCTCCGCCTAAACTGTGTCCACACACATATACTTTTTCTTCCTTCTTCCTTCCGGCTTTTACTGCCTTAAGAATGCCTGGATAGACTTTGTCGCTCTCTTCCTTGAAGCCTGAATGAACATATCCATTGCGTTCGTGTCTTACTGGTATAGTTTTTAAGTCTGCTAGAACATCAGCGAACTGAGTTGGCTCTGTTCCTCTACATGCTACGACTATTTTACCTGTACCAAAGTATACCCAAGCCTGGGCATTCTCTACTGATACGAATACTGGATCTTTTCTATTAAAACCTGCTGGTCTTTTCTTCTTTCTTTCAGGGTCATCAGGGTCAAGGTAACTTCGTCCAGCCAACCTTGCCATTATTTTTGCTTGTGATATCTCATCCAGATTATCACTAATAAGTTTGTTTTCTGTACTCATAATTACTCCTACCTAATTATGCTAGTATTTATCGGAATGGATAAAGAAAAGCCCCACTATGATAATGAGGCTTTTGCTAGTTAAGGATAGAACGGATTATCTGTAATATAAGCAGGCCATTCAGCATCTACTTTCTTTTGTTTTTCAACATGCGGAAAGTTATATAGATCTGTTTGGATTTTTCTATTCTTAAGAGTTCTTTTAATAGCACGTTTGAGTTGCGCCACTTCTTGATACTTAGTCATTTACATCTCCTTTTAAAAAGATGCGTTCCTTCGGTATTATCACCTACTTCCGTCCTGTTAAGGATGAACGAAGATGCGTTCCTTCGTCTATTGACTACTTCCGTTCACTGCTACGTTTAGAGTGAATGAACGATGTAACTTGCGTTACAATATTATTTATCAAGAAAAAGCCCCACTGAGTGAGGCTTTTAAATGTTTCCAATGCAACCTTTGCTCTGGGCAAGAGTTTACGAAGTATTCCTATGTATTTTAAAATACAAAGATAGGTTTCATCGCTATGTACATAAAGAAGAAACAAAATGCTAAACTGCCAATAGTGGCTATGTCTTGACATTGTTGTCCATCTGGGCAATACTTTGCTTTGAAGGCCGTTAAATATTTTGGTAAATGTTTAAAGGTTACGGAAACAGAACTTTTAATTGTATCTGTAGTCATTATATTCTCCTGAGTCTAAATTAAAGTTAGCACTCTCGTTCACAGATCCTTACGGACTCTGCTCAGGGGTTAAAGTTCCTTAACTTTTTATGAGTTCGAAATGTTGTGTCCTCTCACTGGGACCATATAGCGAATACGCACCGCGACATCAACCGACACTCAAACAACCGTCCTGTTGTGGAAGAGATTAGTAATTCTTCCAAGAGTATTTATCAATCATTAACACATCAGTTAAGTTTTGTGGTGTTTTAAGTCGAAATTAAAACTTTGCCCCAACCTTGTCTACGTTTGTAATACATCCTGTCCATGTATTCTTCTTCGCTATCACATGGCATGATAAGATCGAGTTTGTACATTGTTTTATCTTTAGTTAGTTCTGCCTTGTCGTCTGTTATGTATTCCATAAAGTTATATTCAAAACACACATCCATTGGGTATGTTGTTTCTAAATGGCTAACATAGAATGTTTGTAGTTTCATCAACTGGGGATAATACTTGTCGGGTAAGTCTAACCATTCTTTACTACAGGCTTTGTCTACAAAATTAAATATCTTTAGTGGTTCCTTGTGGAAGTTTGTTTGTGCCGACCACATAAGTGTATGCCCACTGAAGCCATCAGCAATACCTGTTTCCAGATACTGAGTAAGTTGTGCTTTTGCTGTGTCAAATAGTTCTTTAACATAGCCGTCGTCTTCTTGTATTAGTATCCAAAGCCTGTTATAAAATTCTAAATAACTCATGCCCTTATACTTGCGTAAGAATCTACTTACTATTTGTGTCCAACCATAGTTGTGAAAATTATTGATCATCCAAGCATATAACCAACTGTCTATAAACTTAGGCATAGGCATGTCCTTGGTACCGCGGACCAACGTAACACTTTCGCTAATGCCATCTTCTTCCTCGAAGCCTGATATATAATCTTTCACAACGACGGTATCTATTTCATGCTCTGCTCGTTGACCCGGCGTGTTCAAATGAGCATTCTCTAGTAATTGTGCTAACCAACTTTCAATAGCATTGTGTTGGCCCATCTCAATTACTTCGCATAATCCGTTACTCCATGACTCGAATGTTTCTTTAGGTAATCCGAGTATGAGTTCTGTGTAACTAGGTATCTGTTCTTTATTACATATATCAAATATGTGTTTTAAATTACTAAACTCCATGTTACGTCTTTTAATTTCTTCTAGTACATCCATGTCCATACTTTGAACACTGAGAGTAAGTCCTCTATTGAAGCCACTACTAATAAACTTCTTGACTATCTCCATAATCTCTTCCGAACTGTTCTTGTACCATGTAGCATCAACTACTTGTGGATAGCCATATTCTTTTTGTAATGCTACAAGTTCTTCTGTAAACTTCATATCTCTGTCTGTGAACACACCAAAGTTTGCGTCTGCTATTGTAACATAATCCATTTTGTTCTGTGCCATCCAGTGTAGTTCTTGTAGCACTTTTTGTTCAGGAAACTTTTTAAGTTTACTGTATGTTAGTCCACCCCAGTCACAGAATGTACAAGCAAAAGGACAACCACGATTAGTTTCTAGTGTGCCGTTCCACAGTACACCTGGGTTGTCTGCTATAATATTTTCAAACACACCTGTTAAGTAAGGACTCGGTATGTCTAGTTCTGTTAGTCTAGGATAGTTATATATTTTTTCTAGTAGTTTGCCGTTGATTAGATTGCGTAATATATCTGTAAAACTTATTTCGCCTTCTGCTAAACTAATTGAATCAACGTATGGGTGATGTTTAAAAAACTTTTCTTCTTCTGGTCTGTCAGTTACTTGTGGTCCACCAAATACTATTTTACATTTAGGGTAACGTTCTTTGACACGTTGAGCAACGGCTTTACTCCATTCCCAATTCCACATGTAACAACTGAATGCCATTACATCTGGATTTTCTAATCTATCGACGAGTGTGTCTACATTTTCTCTGCGGAATATAATGTCCTTGAGATCTACATTATCTTTAATGTCATCGAACTGACTAGCATAACTCCACAGACAGCCAATGCTGTAAGGAATCCAATAGCCTGTTTTACCAGCAATACCAAATCGAAAGTTAGGCTGGCATAGATATAAGTTGAGCATAGCAGTATTTACCGTATGTGCGAGACTGTCAGAAGGAAAGCAGGTCTTTCAACCTGCTTATTGAATACTTGGTCCTTAGTATTTACTTCTGTTGGAAAGACGCTCTGGCTTCTTTCACAAGACTTGCTTTTTTCTTACGCAAATCTAATTCAACGCCATTTGCTCTTGCTAATGTTTCAAGTTCTGCTTTAGTTTTTTTATTTAACTCAGCGGCAGTAGGTACTTTAGACTTAGCGGGTGCAGTAGGCTCAGCCTTTTTGGCTGGTGCTGGTGCAGGTTTAGGTGCTGGAGCAGTAGTTGTGACTTTAACTTCATCTTTACTAAAGAATGATTTATATACAACAAATGCTACAATTAATCCTAAAACTACAATACCCATCATCGATTCATTTTCCATGGTTATCTCCTCAATTGGTTATCTAGTTTATCTAGTAGATCATAACGATCTTTTTCGAACGTATGTTTTAGATTGAAAGGGTTGAATCTCTTGTATGTTGTGCTTCTAATTCTATTAGCAACACTCTCTACTATTAATTTGTCCTTTACATCTTTAAACCCAGCAACGTCGGCGGCACTTTGCTCGAATTCAACTCCGTCCATATTTTCCAGTAACTTGAATAATGCTAAATCAAATTCTAAGTAACTGAACCCGAACTGATCCTCGTCCGAACTAGATATCCCCAGTCCGTCTGTTGGAACAGCAAATACGACACTATCTGGTACGCCTTGCATTTCTGCTAGAGCGGGAACTTCCCAACTCTTGCTCAATGATTGTATAGGCGAGACGTCGCCAACGTCCCCATGTAGTGTCCAAAACCCAGCCGCAAGTTCTGAAAAATTATCAGTACTTGCTACAAAGCCTTGACTCGCACCAGCAAGATTGTACAATGTAATCATACGCAATCTGGCTCGAATGTTTCCTTTTCTAATCTTACTAGAATGATCATTACTGATCAGACTAGCATCTAATTTGTATTGTTGTTTAAGTATATCTTCATAGGCTTCTGTTAAGTCTATGTGTCTGTGATCAATTCCTAATGCGTGGCATGTTTCTACACCGCGATCGGTTTCGTCTTCTATTTGGTTGATAGGCATAGTTACACCTATAACATGGTAGCCGGCATCTCTAAATAAACTGGCTGTTAAGGCACTATCAATGCCTCCGCTAATTCCTAATACTACATTACTAATCTTATACTTGTTAGCATACTCTACTAAGTTCTGTACAATATTGTTTCTAAGTAATTGTAGTCTTTCTACGGACATATATTTTCCGCTTTTGATATATCCATCGAGTAACTTATCAAACGCAGGCGATAATGTAGGCTTGCGATTATACTCAAGTATGATATTCTTCATCTGTGTTATTTCTTTTTTATTCATCATCATCCTTATGTAAATCACGCAATACTGCTTTAACTATGTCGCCCTCTTGTCCTTCTTTGTACTTCCACTCGTCTAATCCAAAACCAACTCTAAGTGATTTCTTAAAATAACCTGCGGCCGTACTAACATATATAGCAAAACTATCATGGTCTATGGCAATATCTAGGTCTTTGGCTATGTTTACAGCGGTCTGTATAAGTTCTGTTGTTGCGTCATCGATGACTGATTCGAATAGATTTTGGTCCTCAGAATCAAGAAACATTTCTGCTTCGCTGACTTCCGCACGTTTTTTACGAAATTCCTCAAGGTTAAGCACTTTTTTATCAGACATAGATTATAGTTTGCTTTCTAGTTCTACTATCTGTGCCTTAAGAATGCTGACCATATTAGATTGTTCGTCGTCTAATAATTTAGCACCAATGTGTACCTTCTCGGCTTCCATTTGTTCTACTGATTTCTCCAAGGACACAATCTTATTTTCGGCATCTGTTAGTGCTTCAATTAGTTGTGCTTTGGTCATTTGTGTTTTGCTGGTCATACTAGTAATTACCTATTTTCTTCTAAAGTTTAAGTATAAACTGGTTCGCGAACAACCGGGTGGTACTCTATGACACATAGCATGGACTTCTGTGTCTGTATTAATTAATAAGTAACCCGATCCTTTCTTGTATGGTGACGTCCAAATGTTTACAAAGTTATCATATTTTTCTAAACCATTAAAGAAATATGATGTTCCGCAATACTCTGGTGCGTCGTTATTTAAATATATTTGTACTGATATTTCTACTGCTGTATTATCTGTGTGTGGATTAAAATAAAATCCTTCTTTGTCATGCCACATCCTTGCGTCTACATGATTCGACAGTTCTAAATCAAACTTAGTTTGTACAACATCTACAAGTTTGTTTAGTTCTTTGTATGTATCGTCGTTATGATGTAGTGTACATTGCGTTCGGTATTGGTCGACGTCCCTTTTATACTCCATAGCAAATATTTTATTTAATGCCGATACTTCGTCGTCTAATAGTATATTTTCTAACGGCATTACATTTATATTATCCACACCTGCGTGATACTTTCTTGTGAAATTAGTTATGGGTGTGGATTCAATATAGTCTTTGAGTGTTTCAAACATGGCCGTGACTTACCAGATGTAATATTAAGAAATATGTCATACCATGTAAGTATTGATCTATACCGTGTATAATCCAAAACAATTGATCTTGCGGTGTACACGGCCAACGTTTCCAACTGTTGCTTTTAACATAGTCTACATGATAATGTATTACAGAATCCAGTAAGCCTAATAATAATGCTGGCCACATGCCTACAAAGTAAACGCATATAATTGTTGTAAGTAGTCCGTGCCAACCGGCATGTGCTAAGCCACCTGGGTGTCCGTATATGCCTTTGTATTTGGTCATCCATGGATACTGCGTAAAGTAATCTGCTATGCTGTGTTTGGTTAACAACCAAAATAGTAAATGAAATTCAAGCATGTGGCTTACCCTCTACATGGAAACAGCCTACCAAGCATATTCTTTTTGTTGCTGGATCTATGTGTTCATAATTTGTACTGTGGAAACTACGTTTAGAACCTTTGAACATAAAGAAGTCACCTATTTTACCAGATGTTACTTTTACAGGTTCACGTTGATCGTTGTGTATAATAGTTCCGCAATCTATATCTGGTGTAATGTACACTAAAAACTTTGCGGCAACGCCTGTAATATCTGGCTCGTCTGTGTGCGGACCTAATGGTTGTGCTATCTTTGTTGCTTGCCAACTTGTAATCAAGTTAGAGTATTCAACACCCATGCGCCTAAGCAACGGTCTCCAATCATAATTATTAACAACTTCTTGTAATTTTTCACAGGCTGGATGTACCCCATCGAGTCTAAACAACGACGCATCTATTTCTTCTTGATGATCCCAATGGAGTTCTGTTACTAGATGATCATATGCTTTGGTTACTTGTTGAACATCATGTACAGCATCATTACACACTAGATGAGTATACGGTTCTGTGCTTATAGATGTGCTTTCTATTTTATCAAAGTTTAACATAATATATACCTGGTGGAGCGAAGAGGGTTCGAACCTCCGACCTCCTGGTTGCAAACCAGGCGTTCTCCCAACTGAACTACCGCCCCAGTATGTTTATTTATTGTATTGATATTTAAATAACGATAATTTCTGTACAAAATCATATAAAACCACGACTCCTAATCCGCTTACTAAGAATTTAACGTCGAATAATAATGCTTCTATGCTGAAAGGAGGGTAGTATTGCCCTGCGTTAGCCATTACATGCCACACTAACCAACTGCTTAAAAGCGAAGTATACTTGCTTTGTAATGCTCTACTAATGAAAGGAGCAAGTGCCAGTGCCGAGTATGTCATTAGCATACTGTTATGAAAACCAATAAAGATATCACTGACAAACATTACTGCCAATGGAAACAAAAATGCTAAATTGTTTTTAGATAGATACGGTGTTAATACTGCTAAACCTAATAGGGGTTCACTGTTAGCAGGCAATGGTAATAGTCTACTAATAACTAGTGCGCCAAATAAAAGTAGTCCTGCTTTAAAGGTTGTGTTTAATTTCAAATTCAATTGATTGCTCCATACATACATCGCATTTTTTATTAAACATTGCGTTGCGATATCCTTTTGTCTTTTCTCTACCTGCCCAACGAAATGTTTTTTTACATTTCTCACAATGTTTCTTGTGTAGTTTATACTTTCCCCATTTCGAATCATATGTGTCTTGACGGTTCTGTATCTTATCTAAACTTTGATCTTTCTTTGGCATAGTAACTCCATTCAGTACTATTTATACATGCCAAAATAAAGGCGAGTATAAAACCCGCCTTTATCTTTCTACTTTGATCGCAGTTTAACGTCCTGGTGATCAGTGAGACACAATTTGGTTATTGTTGTTTAAAGTCTGTACAAACCCCCACGCAACATGGAAAAATCAGACTAAATGGTACTCCGTAGGAGAGTCGAACTCCTGTTGCCGAGATGAAAACCCGGTGTCCTGACCACTAGACGAACGGAGCAAAGTCTGAGCAGGCAGTACACTTAGGCAATTTAGCCAATTTACGAAATACCACTCGAGCCTGCTCATGTACAGTAACGCATTCTGTTACTTTGCTGTACAGTTCTACATAGGTTCCTTGAACCCTTTGATACTCACTGCCTACTGCTTTCGGCCTTTGTATCTAAGTATGCGTATATTATACTAAAATTTGTGGGTTAGGTCAACCTTTATTAAGTGGCGGAGAGTGAGGGATTCGAACCCTCGGTCCAGTTACCCAGACGCCTCCTTAGCAGGGAGGTACTTTCGACCACTCAGCCAACTCTCCGTATAGATTATTTAATAATTATTTAAAACGATAACGCATAATTATGACTTGCCTTGTGTGATTAGGAACACCTAAATCTAAAAGTTCATGAGTCAAAGGAGCACTATGAAATTCTCCATTTGGTCCTGCGTCATATGAGAATGCTGTATTGTATTCAAACGGCAGTTGGTCTACTCTTCTCCAATTCTTAGGGTCTTGTGTCCATGGACCAGCATGATTAACTTCGTCAGTGCCGTTGTATTCCCAAAAACATGTACCTGCTTCTGGTGGTATGTTCTTACTCATATAAATCTGTAAATTAATTACTTTAGTGTAGTCTGGATAGATATCTAGATGTATATCTGAGTTTTCTCTAGGCATGCTAGGATAGTTTTCTCTATCCCAGTTGTCAGTGTTAGCAATACACCACCAATCATGGAATTGTTCTGGGTCTACATCATAGTTATCAAATATGTACTGCCTATAAGACATACCTATATTATATAGTTCCAACCATTCCGGGTAGTCGTTTGCCCATCCTTCGTCGACGTTCTCTAGGAAATCCTCTTGTGCTGTAAAGTTGGTCATTGGCTGTATACCATGTAGTTCTTGGCTAGGCTTATCCCATATCTTTTCAATTGAAGATGGATTGTCAAAGAACTTATCTGTGATCAGTTTCATAACAGTATTTATCGGTCACAAAAAAAGCCAGTTGTCTCACTGGCCTCTATTGCGTACTTAAAACTTACTTAGGTAATTTACCGTAAGGGTTTTTGTACTTTAAATGCTTAGGTGTATCTTTAGCACTTCTTATCGTCCAATACAACGGTAACAAGTTTAATAGTGGTACTATAAATGTCAACTGCCACCAACC
>Ga0233438_10003560_pt1 | contig 14310 bp, 16 predicted proteins | sample SI_123_September_FD_182720 | JGI IMG/M metagenome (GOLD analysis project Ga0233438, IMG submission 182720) | Seawater microbial communities from Saanich Inlet, British Columbia, Canada - SI_123_September2016_10_MG | ecosystem: Environmental > Aquatic > Marine > Inlet | place: Canada: British...
TAAAATCTTTTAAGAAAGATGAGTCTGTAATCATTCCTGAAAACATAAATTATGAAAATTTAAGTGGTCTGTCTAATGAGGTTAAGTCTAAACTAGTTTCTATTAAGCCTAAGACATTAGGCCAGGCCATTAGAATAGATGGTATTACTCCTGCAGCTGTAATAATTCTATTATCTCATATTAAAAAGCTTAAATTTAAAGTTTCTGCGTAATGCAGGACAAAGAGGTTATAAATATTCTGCAGAAACAACTCAATTTTACCTCTAAATCTATAGCAGCACTTAAAATATTCGTAGATGCATTAATTAGCGCAAACAAAAATCACAACTTTATATCTATAAGCACAGAAGCTGATATTTGGCATAGGCACATACTCGATTCTGCTCAATTAGTTAAATTCGTCGATTTTTCAAAAGGATCTTTATCAGACTTAGGATCTGGAGCAGGTTTTCCTGGATTAGTTTTAGCAATATTTAATAATAACAAAGACTTTCACGTGAAATTATTTGAAAAATCACCAGTTAAAAGAGCTTTTTTACAAGAAATTAGTAATAAATTGTCTATTAAAGTCGAAATTAAAGGTAATATTTACGAAGAAATTTTCGACGCGGATTATATAGTAAGCAGGGCATTTAAGAAATTGGAAGTAATAATACAAGTTTCACGTGAAATCGTTAAAAAATCCCATAAAATAATAATTTTAAAGGGTCAAAACGCACAGGAAGATTTAAAAAAAGCTTTCAAAAGAGAAAAATACGACTATAAGCTTGAAGACAGCATGACTAACAAGGAGTCTAAAATAATTATACTTAATATAAAAAAATGACCACAACTATTTCTGTGATTAATCAAAAAGGTGGAGTAGGCAAGACAACAACAGTTATCAACTTGGCAGCTTCACTGTCCATTATGGGCCAAATGAATTTAGTAATTGATTTAGATCCTCAAGGTAATGCCACAACTGGGCTTGGAAAGAGCAATAGCAATGAAGAAAAAAATATTTACAATTTATTAATTAGAAAAATAAATCTTAATCAAGTTATTCAAAAAACAAATATTGAAAATTTAGATATTATTGGATCACATGTAAATTTATCTGGATTAGAAGTAGAGACAGCTAGTGATTCAAAAAGAGCATTTGTTTTAAAAGAAATTTTGTCATCTGAAAAACTAGGACTACTAAAAAAATATGATAACATTTTTATAGACTGCCCTCCTTCTTTGAGTCTGCTAACTATTATGTCCTTGGTTGCATCAGATGAATTATTAGTACCTTTACAAACAGAATTTTTTGCTTTGGAAGGAATTACACAATTAGTGAAAACAATTGATAGAATTAAAGAAAATTTAAATCCGTCACTTTCCATAAGAGGAATATTACTAACCATGTTTGACAAAAGAAATAAATTATCTTCAGAAGTGGACAGAGAAGCTAGAAATTATTTTAAAGATAAAGTTTATAAAACTGTAATTCAGAGAAATGTAAGATTGTCAGAGGCTCCCTCACATGGCTTACCGTGTGTAATATATGATAAGAGTTGCGTTGGGAGCAAGTCTTACTTCAAGCTAGCCGAAGAGTTTAAAAATAACTTAGTGAGCGTGGCATGAGTCCCGGAAAAAAAAGAGGATTAGGCAGAGGATTATCGGCTTTATTTGGTGATGAAAAGTCAAAAGATACTAATTTAGAAAAAAAGGAACTTAATAGAATATCAATAAGTGATATAACTAGAAGTCCTTATCAACCTAGAGAATATTTTAATCAAGACAAACTTGAAGAACTTGCTAATTCAATAAAAAAAAATGGTGTTATTCAGCCAATAGCTGTTAGGCCGAATAAAAATGCTTCAGGAAAATATGAAATTGTTGCTGGTGAAAGAAGGTGGTTAGCTGCTCAGAAGGCAGGATTGCACGATATCCCTGTAACTATTTTAGACTTAACTGATGCTGAGTCTTTAGAAGTTGGTATTGTAGAAAATATTCAAAGAGACGATCTAAATCCTGTGGAGGAGGCTAAGGGGTACAAAAGACTTTCAACAGAATTTAATTATGATCAAGAAAGTATTTCCAAATTAATGTCCAAAAGTAGAAGTCATATTAGCAATACCTTAAGATTATTAACATTGCCTGTAGATGTGATAAACATGTTAGAGGAGGGAACTTTATCTTCCGGTCAAGCAAGACCTCTAATTGGATTAATCAACGCTTCACAAATTGCCGAAGAAATTGTTTCAAAAAATTATAGTGCACGTAAAGTTGAATATTTGGTAAAAACTAAAAAATTAAATAAGGATAAAAAAAAAAAATATGATCCTAATATTATTAATGCTCAAGAACACATTGAGAAAACATTAGGTTTAAAAGTCTATATAGTAAATAAGAAAAATAATTCTGGAAAAATTACTATTGAGTATAAGGATCCAGAACAATTTCAACTTATCGAAGATCTATTAACTAAGAATTAGCTAATATGCAAATATCTACCAATAATTTTTTAATCAACAAATTTTTTTCAATTATTGAATTTGATTTAATTTGAATTTCAAGATTATATGTTTTAGTTAAAATTTTTTTAATTTTAAAAAAATTCCATTTTTTTGTTTGTATTAAAAAAGAAGGTTTATCTTTCCAAAAAATTGGTGGTTTAATAGAATTTATAGCCTCATCAAAATATTTATTTTGACTTAGTTTTATAATTTCAAGAAGTTTATGTAATCTTTGATTAATCAAACTTAAAAAGAATACATTTTTTTCCGAAGTTATAACCGTATCACTAAGCAATTTGTTTGTTTGAATCTTATTACCGTTTAAGGCTTGATCTTTTAATAAATTGAAATCATCATTAATTTTTGTATTAAGAAGCTTTTCTAATTTATCATTTTCAATTCTCTTATTTGTAAAATAAGATACAATCTTATCTAGTTCATTGTATAATTTGTCTCTACTTAAATTTGTGCAATCAATTATTAAGTTTATATTTTGAATTGATAATCCCTCGTATCCATAAAGTTTTTTTAATATAATTTTTTTAATGCTTAACTCGTCATCACTGTAACAAGCAATAATTGATTTAGTTTTTGAATTTTCAAAGTAATTTCTAAGTTTTGATCTTTTATCTAATATATTTGAAAAAATAAATATTTTTTGATCTAATGGTTTTTCTTGTAATTCATTTAACAAATCAAAAATTTTATCATTTGCATCATTGATAAAATAGATCTTTTCCTTTTCAAATAAAGAAATATTTAAAACTTCATTAAAAAAAGATTTCTCATTTTTTAATATTTCTTCTTGAGTGAAACTAATAACTTCTGCGTTTTTATTGTTTACTTTTATTTTATTTTTAAAATCATTTTTTAAACCTAAATTTTCACCGTAAAAAAGTGAAATAGTCTTGTTTATTAGGCTAATATTTTCTTCGACTAAATAGCTTTTATAAATCATTTATCTTGCTTGATAATTCTTCTATTAATTTTTCTGTGACGTTATTTGTTAGTGTTTTAGTGAGGTCTTTCTCATTAATAAGAGTGTTTGAATGCATACTAGCAACATTATAATTCCCATTCTCAGTTAATATAAAATTTGTTGATTTGTTAGTACCTACCACATCTACTCTTACATTTATTAATAACTTTATATTATATTTTGTAACTTCATTTTTAATATTTTTTTCTCTAATTGTTTTGTTTTTTACACTATTCAACTTTATCTTAATTTGTTTTTTTTGTTTATTTTGTGAACTAACTAAAAGTTTATTTTTTATATAATAATTTACTCGCGTATTACCCTCTGTTAAAATTTCAACTATATTAAAATTTATTTTATTTTGTTTAATGACTGTAAAACCACAATTCGTTAATAAAATAGCTAAAATTGTTGAAAAAAAATATTTTTTTATCATTTAGACTATGTAGTTTATAATTTTATTTTTAACAAATATAGTTTTTTTAATCTCTTTATTTTCTAAATATTTTTTTGCCTTTGATTTATTTAAAACTATCTTATTAATTTCACTTACGTTAAGATTTTCCTTAACAATTAAAATATCTCGAGTTTTACCAGCTATTTGAATTGCAAAACTTACTTCTTCAAGATTTTCTTTTTGAATTTTTGGCCATTTATCCGTTGAATCACATTTAAACATTTCAAGACATTCATAAGCAAGATGAGGTGTAAATGGAATCATTAATTTCATTATTTGTATCATTTTATTTTTAAAAATATCATTAGCTATCTTTAAATTAATAGACTCTCTCAATAATTTATAAATTTCATAAAAATTAGCTATTGCAACATTAAATCTAAATTCATTTATTGCTTTGTCAATTTTTGAAGCATAGTAGTTTATTTTATTATCAAATTTAACTTCAGCTTTTTTATCACTTTTCGATTCTTTCCTATTATAAACTAAAAAATTAATATTCCAGATTCTTTGTAAAAATTTATTTGCAGCTGTAACACCGGTATCTGACCATTGTATATCTTTTTCGGGAGGACTGTCAGAGAGAATAAACCACCTGACTGAATCGGCTCCATATTGTTTAATCATTATTTCTGGATCAATAGTATTTTTTTTTGATTTAGACATTGATTCAACGGGACCAATATTTACTTTTGTTTGATCTTTAATTTTTAATGCAGTTTTATCATCTATTTTTTCTATTTCGTCGGGATATAACCAATTACCGTCTTGATCTTTGTAGGACTCATGACAAACCATGCCCTGAGTAAACAAATTTTTAAAAGGTTCATTAATTTTAATTTCCTTATTACATTTTCCAATCGCTTTTGTAAAAAATCGTGAATAAAGTAAATGAAGAATAGCATGTTCAACACCCCCTATATATTGATCGACAGGCATCCAGTAATTTATTTTTTTAATATCGAATGGAGACTCTGTATGTTGAGGACAGCAAAATCTTAAAAAATACCATGAGGAGTCCACAAATGTGTCCAGGGTGTCAGTTTCTCGGATTGCTTTTTCTCCTGTTGGTTTATGAATAGTATTTTTCCAAGTAGGGTGCGCATCTAAAGGATTTCCTGACACACTTAGATCCACATCCTCTGGTAATTCAATGGGTAATTCACTTTTTTCAACAGGAATAGCGCTTCCATCTTTAAGATATATCATGGGTATCGGACAACCCCAGTATCTTTGCCTTGAAATACCCCAGTCTTTCAATCTGTATAAAGTCTTTCTTTTCCCTATACCCTTTTTTTCTATTTCCTTAATTATTTTGTCCTTAGCGGTAATAACATCTAAATCATTTAAGAATTCAGAATTTATAATATTTCCGGCCCCAGTAAATGCATTATCAATTTTTTTGTTAATATTTCCATCAGATATCACTTTGACAATATCTAATTTATATTTGATCGCAAAATCAAAATCTCTTTGATCATGTGCAGGGCATCCAAAAATAGCTCCGTTGCCGTAATCCATCAGAACAAAATTAGCAAAATATACTGGAATAAACTTATCTTTAATAAAAGGATGTTTTGCAACAAAACCTGAGTCAAAGCCCAACTTATCAGCATTAGCTAAAGATTCTTCTGTAGTTCCAGTTTTATCACAATCATTTTTAAATTGAATAAAATCGTTATTATTTATAAATTTTTTATTTAGCGGATGATCAGGTGATAGAGCAATAAAGCTTGCCCCAAATATAGTTTCAGGGCGTGTCGTAAAAATATTAACCACTTCATTAGTATTATTAATATTAAATTTAATTTCACAACCATATGACTTTCCAATCCAATTTTTCTGCATTAATTTTACTTTTTTTGGCCATCCACTTAACGTTTCTAAATCTTTTAAAAGTGAGTCTGCAAAGTTTGTTATATTGAAGAACCACTGTGATAATTTTTTTCTTTCTACGACTGCATTTGATCTCCAACCCCTTCCATTAATGACTTGCTCGTTTGCTAAAACTGTTCTTTCAATTGGGTCCCAATTTACATATGTTTCTTTTCGAGAAATCAGTCCATTGTTATAAAAATCAATAAATATTTCTTGTTGATGTTTATAATAAGATTTACTACAAGTTGATATCTCATGGTCCCAATCAATAGATAAACCAAGCATTTTAAGCTGATCTTTCATAACTTTGATATTTTTATTTGTCCAAGTTTTAGGATGAAGATTGTTTTGTTTAGAAGCATTCTCCGCTGGCAACCCAAAAGAATCCCATCCCATAGGATGAAGTACATTATGATTATTTAAAAATTTATACCGGGCAATTACATCACCTATAGTATAATTTCTTACATGACCCATATGAATTTTACCGGATGGATAAGGAAACATTTCTAGACAAAAAAATTTCTTTTTTGCCTTACTATTTTTAACAGACGTGGATGAATTATTGCTTTGCCATTTCTTCTCAACTTTTACAAAATTATATCTTTCCATTCTCTAGAAGTTACTTTTTTTTTTTTGAGTCACGTTCATATTGAGCAGCTTTTGTAATTATTGATTTTGCGAGTTCTTGTTTTATTTTTGAATTTATCTCATTTATTTTGCAATTTTGATTACTTTTACATTTTTTATTATGCACAATAATTTTTACACTATTTGACTGAACTTCATTGGAAAGAAAACGTATTGTTATTTTAATCGATTCATTTGCGCTGTTAGAGTCACCGTACCAATCAGTAATTATTATGCCACCAGAATAATCTACAGTGGATAAAGGAATAAAATCTATAAGTTCTAAAGACGCTCTCCATAAAGGATTTGAAGTGCTAAATTCATAATTGGTTGATTTTCCGCCTTTTAAAACTCCCTTTAAACTTACACCTCTTCCTTCTTCAACATTCTGTCGCGCTCTTTCTTTTGCGTTTACAGGTTGGTTTCTGCTATCTATTTTTTTTGGTTTTGCAAATTTAGGGACAGAACAATTAGATAAAATTGCTATAATTAATAAGAACTGAATAAACTTCCAGAAGTTCTTAGAAAACTTTAAAAATATGATTAGTAAAATGTTTAAATAAGGCATTTGAGGGTTTTATAGCTTAATTTTCGTTGATTCTACACAATTTTTTGAGTGTTGTATTAATACAACATATAATAAAAAAAGCCCGAATTTCTCTATAATAGGCACCAAGATACACTGAATTATAGTAAAAAAAGCCATTATTAAAATATTAATAATTAAAGATAACAAAAAAGGAAAACAATGAAAATAACTAAAATATTAGTTGCTCTATCATTCTTGTTTGCAGTTTCAACAGCTAATGCTGGTGAGTTAACTGTAACAGGTAACATGGAAACAACTTACAGTACAAGTCAAGATGGTACTACTGGTAACCCATTTGGTATGGACAGAGAATTAAAATTCGCTGGTTCAACTGAGTTGGATAACGGTATTACTGTATCAGTAATGCAAGATACTTCTGATAACTTAGGTTACGGAAACTCACAAATTTCATTCGGTAACATAGCAGGATTAGCTACAGTATACATTGGTTCAGACTCTGACCCGATGGACGCAGTAGATGACATTACTCCTTCAGCTTATGAAGAAGCTAATGGTTCAGGCTCTGGTACTTACAATGATATCGGTGACTTAGCAGGTGAAATGGGTATTGGTCTTAAAGTTTCTGTACCAGTTTTAGGTGCTGTAAACGCTAAGTACTATCCAAAAGCTGACGGTGCTAAAAATGCTGATAACGCAAGCTCTGCTGCAACTAACCACGCTGTTGGTTCTGGTGGATCTGTTACAATCACAACAAACTTAGCTGACTTACCAATAGCTGGTGCGTTTCTTGATGGTGCGAACTTGACACTTGGTTACGAAGAAGTAGACAACTCTACAGTAGCTAATACACAAGATCAAACAGGTGCAATGGCTGCGTTGAATTATTCAAACGGACCAATCTCAGTAGGTGTTCAAAAGAAAATGCATGATGAAGGACAAGCGGCAGCAACTGCAGCAGCTACGACTTCTGAAGAGCAAATGTACATTGATACTATAGTTGGTATTGCTTATGCTGTTAACGATAGTCTATCTGTTTCATGGAATAGATATACATCTAAAAAGCATGATGCGATTATGACTGCTCAAAATGCTGACCAAGAAACTGATGCTATAAATATCGGTTACACAATTGGTGGTATGACAGTAGGATTCCAAGATGCATCAACTGATAATGCTGGTCACGTATTAAACACAAAAGATGACACTAGAACATTAGGTGTTTCTGTTGCGTTTTAATTAGTAACTAAAATTAACTTAAAAAAGCCGGTTAGTAATAGCCGGCTTTTTTTTTACCTCCGATTTTAAAGCCAAACCATCAGAATTTACACATTTAAGATAATTCAAATTATTATATTTAATTCCACCTAAAGGGATAAGCTTGTTAAAGATACTTTGTCGATAGTAATTAAATTTAATTATACCTAAAACTGATGCAGACTTATTGTAATCAACTAAAAATAATTTTGAGAGAAAAATGTAATTACAACATTGTTTGATCTTCAAATTTATCTCTTTCGCATTATGAGCAGACCCAATTGTTTTAAATTTAAAATTAATTAAATTCAAATGTTTGAACGTTTTATTATGAGATGATAAATAAATTCCATCTGCATGAAGCAGCGTGGCTAATTTCAAATTATTAGCTATAAAAAATTTTATCGATTTGGATTTACAGGTAGTTCTAAATTTTTTAAGTTTGTTTAAATCCTGATTAATCTTGTTATTTCGGTAAATTATTATAAATTTATTTGATCTTTTTATGTTATATAAATTAATATCTTTGATATTTTCAATAATCAAAAAATATTTATTTTTTATGATAAACATATGAGCACAATAATTGAAAGATTTGAAAAAATAAAATCTAAAATTTCATCTTTAAAACTGGATAAACCGATTAATATTATTGCTGTAAGCAAAACTTTCACCATGGCTCATATAAAGCCATTAATAGAATATGGTCATTCACATTTTGGTGAAAACAAAGTTCAAGAAGCTATGTCAAAATGGTCAGATGAAAAAAAAGTTAATAAAAATCTTAAACTTCACATGATTGGTAAATTACAAAGTAATAAAGCTAAAGACGCAGTAAAACTTTTTGATTATATTCATTCAGTAGATAACCAAAAATTAGCTGATACTCTCGCTAAATATCAAATAAATTTTAATAGAAATCTAAAGTATTTTATACAAATAAATATTGACAATGAAATTCAAAAATCAGGAATTCCTGTAAGTGAATTAGATAGCTTTTATAATTATTGTGTTAATGAAATTAATCTTAAAATTGTAGGCTTGATGATAATACCTCCTGTTGATCAGAATGCCGATAAATATTTTAAATTTTTAAATGAATTGAATAAATCTTTGGCTCTTGAACATATGAGTATGGGCATGTCTGCTGATTATGTCGAAGCTATAAAATGTGGATCAACATTTGTTAGAATAGGTAGCTCTATTTTTGGTTCACGATCTTAACTTGAGTATTTTTTTTTTAATTCTTTTATAATTTTTAAAAGATGTTTTTTTTTTAAAGCTACACAACCTTCAGTTTTTTTATAATTTTTTTTTGCAACATGAATAAAAATTGCACTACCTTTATTTTTAATTATAGGATTCATATTATAATTTAAGACAATTATAACATCATAGATGCTTTCTCTTTTATAAAGTTTCTCACAACTATAATCAGATGTTAATTTAACAAGTTTATTATAATCTTTGGATTTTGGGTCATCACACCATCCCATATTTTTTCTAATTATAATTTTTTTGATTTTAGAATTAATTTTATTAATTCTATCTTTTCTGAATAAAATATATTTAATTTTATATTGGCCCTTTGGGGTTATCAAATCACCTTCTTTAGTTTTATAGGCAATTCCCCTTTTACCTATAGCACATTTTGCTTTATAGTTATTATAAGTTAAATACTTTTTATTAATTAAAATATGCACAAGTTAAATGTTCGAATTCTAGGTCCTTCTTCATTTGTTTCAACCTTAAATGAATTAAAAAAGTTTTTAAAGTTTAATCTTTTAATAGATAATTTAAATGATGGCTCCAATATCATCCTGTTTCATATTGATGCTTTAAAAGATCAAAAGCAAAACGATTATATAAACAGTAATAACTTTATAAAAATTTGTGCAGGAACAAAAAAGGACCTGATAGATAATTATGATGCTAGTTTAGAATTGCCAACTACTTTAAAAGAAATTAATGCTATAGTAGAGAGTATAGTAGCTAAAAAAAAATTTAGTAAAAATTCTTCAATAGAAATTAAAAGTTATTTTTTAAACAAAAATGAAAAAAAGCTTTCTAAAAATAATGATTTTATAATACTCACTGAAAAGGAAGTTCAACTTCTTGAATTGCTTTTAAGTACCAAGAAACCAATATCAAAAAAAAAAATTTTATCTTTTGTTTGGAATTACGCTAGTGATGCAGATACCCATACAGTCGAGACGCACGTTTATAGATTAAGAAAAAAAATTATTGATAAATTTATGGATAAAAACTTTATTTTAAACAACAAAGATGGTTATTATTTTGAAGAATAGGAATAAAATAGCAAAAGACCTTTTTACAACTAAGTATAGGAAAAGAGTGGTTAAACCTAAAAAAGGCAAAGGTAGCTTCAAAAGAAGAAAAAAAATCAATTAATTATTTAATCTAGCACCAATAATTTGAATTACTTTTGAAGACATTTCTGTTCCAGTTTCTAAACTTTCCTTAGTAGATTTATTATTAATTAAGCCATGCAAGAAACCACCTGCAAATAAATCTCCTGCCCCTGTTAAATCTTTAATTTGAAGATTTTTTTTTGATGCACATTCTGTAATTTCATTTTTATCTATCGCAATAGCTCCTTTATCTCCCCGGGTAATAATAATTAGTTTATTTATTTCTTTAGCGAACTTGATCACATCATCAAATTTGTTGACATTAATTAATGACATAATTTCTTGTTCATTTGCAAAAGTTATATCTAATTTATTTTTAACTAATTCTAAAAAATGCGGTTTGTGTCTCTCTACACAAAACAAGTCTGATAATGACATTGCAACTTTGTTGGAATTATTAATTGCTTTTTCAAAAGCCTTTTTAGGTTCTCCTTCATCCCAAAGGTAACCTTCTAAAAATAAAATTTTACTGTTTCTTACAGCGTCTGCGTCAATATCATTTTCATTAATTTTTCCTGCTGTACCCAGAAAAGTAACCATAGTTCTTTCAGAGTCAGGTGTGATTAATATTAAACACGTGCCAGTTGGTATGATTTCTTTTTTTTTAGTGTAAATAAATTCAACATTCTCTTTTTTTAAGCCATCTGCGTATTTATTGCCTAAATCATCATCATTCACTTTACCAATAAAACCGACTTTATTTCCAAGTTGTGAGAGACCTACTATAGAGTTTGCCACAGAGCCACCAGAAATAGTTTCTTCTATTTTTAAAGTTGATAACAGTTTTTTAAATTCAGCTTCATCTACAAGCTTCATTGTGCTTTTTGTTAAATTATTTTGAGTTAAAAATTTGTCATCAACTTTACAAATTACATCTACGATAGCATTGCCAATTCCTAAGATTTTCATTTAAGTCCTTTTTGTTTTAATAGGTCTTTTTCTATTTGGATAACAGCTTTTACAAATTTTACAAGTCATTCCAAAACAGTCTCGAGCTTTACAATATTCTCTACCATACCAAATTATTTGAAGATGAAGCTTGTTCCAGTGTTTTATGGGAAAGATTTTTTTTAAATCTTTTTCTGTCTGGATAACATTTTTTCCGTTTGTTAAGCCCCATCTTTGTGCCAATCTATGAATATGAGTATCCACCGGAAAAGCTGGATAACCATAACCTTGAGACATAACAACACTTGCAGTTTTATGACCAACTCCAGGTAACTGTTCCAATTGTTCATAAGTTTTTGGTACTTTACTTTTATATTTTTCAACTAACATTTTTGATAAATTAAAAATACTTTTAGCTTTAACCCTGAATATTCCAATTTTATTAATTAAACGTTCAATTTTTTTTCTACCAAGTTTTACAAAGTGTAAGGGTTTATAATATTTTGGATATATGTGTTTGGTAACATTATTAACGTTTACATCAGTACATTGAGCTGAGAGCAACACGGAAACTAAAAGAGTAAATAAATTTCTATAGTTAAGCGGTATAGGGACTTTAGGATAAGTTTTATTGAGAATCCTTAAAATAATTTCAGCTTTTTGCTTATTGTTCACTTAAAGTTTAGAAGATCCCTCATAGAATAAAGACCAGCTTTCATTGACATTAACCATGCAGCAGCATTTAAAGCACCCTCGGAATATAAAGCTCTATCAAAAGATTCGTGATTAAGTTTTATAATTTCTTTTCCGCTAGCAAAACTTACCTCATGTTCACCAATTACTTTACCTTTACGAATAGAGTTAAAATTAATTTTTTTTGAGTAAGGAAAATACTTTTTGTTTAAATATTTTTTACCAATTAAACTATAGAAGTGTTTATTTTTCCCATCTGCTATTCCCTTTCCTAGCATTAAAGCTGTTCCTGATGGATGATCAATTTTATGTTTGTGATGAACTTCATGCACTTTGCTTAAAAAATTCTTGCCAAGAGATTTTGAAGCAATCTCTGTCAAATACATAAGTAAATTTATTCCTAAACTCATGTTGCCTGCCTTAAGTATTGGTATTTTTTTTGAAAAATTTTTTATTAAATTTTCCTCTTTTTTTGAAAAACCAGTTGTACCAATAACAACTCTTATTTTTAATTTAGCTGCAATTTCTAATATTTCTAACGTACATTTGGGAACAGTAAAATCTATAATTACATTAGAACCTTTAAATGCATTAGCGTTATTTATTGATGGTTTTAAACCAAAAATTTTTTTATTTATTATTCTGTTTTCAGTTAGAGAAACTAGTTTAAATTTTCTATTTTTTTTAGTGGATTTAATGAGTTGTTGACCCATTTTCCCCATACAGCCTGTAATAGATAAATTTATTTTTTTCATTATTTTATGAAATAAATTATTACAATAATAACCAATATAATTATAGCCCAAATAGATATATTTTTTAAAAATTCTTTAAGCTTATTGTTTGTAGATAAAAAGCTAGGCAAGATTAGTGTCAATACTGCAATTAAAAAAACTGCTGACATTATCTGATCTGTTTGCATTTAAATTAAGAATTTTTCCAAAACTTTTTTGCTTTTTCAAAAAAGCTTTTAATGATTGGGTCGGGCTTACTACTTTCAATCCCATTAAATTCCTCTAATATTTCCTTCTGTCTTTTTGAAAGAGATGTAGGTACTTGATTAATAATTCTAATATATAAGTCTCCAAAAAAATTTTTTCTTAAAATAGGCATACCTTTTCCTTTTAATCTAAATTGTTTACCATGCTGTGTTCCTGCTGGTATCTTTATTTTTGATTTTCCACCATCGATAGACGGCACTTCTACGGAAGTTCCAAGCGCTGCATCTGTAAAGGAAATAGGCAATTCATAGTAAAGATTTTCTTCTGATCTTTTAAAAATTTCATGATTATCTATTGAAATAAATAAATAAAGATCCCCGCTAGAACCACCTTTAGATCCTGCTTCTCCTTTTCCTGAAACTCTTATTCTTGTTCCGTCGTCGACACCTTTTGGAATTTTTACAGTTACATTTTCATTAGCTTGGACTTTACCATTGCCACTACAAATATTACATGGTTTACCAATTGTTTCGCCATAACCACTACACTGAGGACATGTTTGTTGAACAGTGAAAAAGCCTTGGTTAGTTCTAACTTTTCCTCTTCCAGAGCAGTAATCACATTTAATAGGTTTAGAACCTTTTGCTGCACCACTGCCAGAACAAGATGAACATGATTTATAAGTTGTATATTTAACATTTTTTTCAATACCTTTAAAAGCATCTTCCAGGCTTATGCTAACATCATATCTTAAATCATTTCCTCGATTACTTGATCGTCTATTAGAACCGCTGCTACCAAAATCACCAAAAAAATCTTCAAAAATATCTGAAAAAGATGAAGTATCAAAACCTCCAAAACCTTGACCGCCTGCACTAGCTCCTTCAAAAGCAGCATGACCAAATTGATCATAATTTGTTTTTCTTTTTTCATCAGAAAGAATATGATAAGCTTCACTAGCTTCCTTAAATTTTTCCTCAGAAACTTTGTCACCTTTAGTTTTATCCGGATGGAATTTTAGTGCTAGTTTTCGGTATGCTTTTTTTATTTCATCTTTAGATGCTGATTTAGTAACACCTAAGACATCATAACAATCTCTTTTAGCCACAGGACGTCTCCTTAATA
>Ga0233438_10003564_pt1 | contig 14306 bp, 16 predicted proteins | sample SI_123_September_FD_182720 | JGI IMG/M metagenome (GOLD analysis project Ga0233438, IMG submission 182720) | Seawater microbial communities from Saanich Inlet, British Columbia, Canada - SI_123_September2016_10_MG | ecosystem: Environmental > Aquatic > Marine > Inlet | place: Canada: British...
ATTCTTTTTTCAGTTATAAATAATTTTTGTGCCAGACTTCTTAGAGTGCCGATTTCGTTACAGGTCTCAGACGATGAATTTCAGGTAATTCCAAATCGGCTTGGCCTTATAGAAGTATCAGAGGGAAGCTTGGTCTCTCCTAACTCAAGGTTGATTGCGAAAAGCTGGAAGCTGCTAAATCGTTTCAATATTTCGCTTCAATTTTTTCATCCCGAATTAAGGTGGTTCCGAAGATTTGGTGCCAGCAAAATTGGGCGGAATATAAGTTTAGGCTGGATTGCTGACAGAGCTGGCCTATCAACTATTTTTTCGCGTCCTAAGGAACTAAGTGCCGATATAATTGGTTTCTCAGAATATAATCAAAATTATTTTCATTTTCTTATCGAAACTATTCCCTCCTGCCTCAGGGCAGTGAATTATCAAAGAGAACATAGGCATTGTGGAGAAAGGTCACGGGTTTCAGTTGCGTTAGAGGATAATTTGCACAAAAACCTTTATGAAATGATGGATTATTTAATTTCTGGGAACTTGCGGGCGTGTGATGCTTCTCATAAGTTTAAGACATCACAAAAGTCTATAATGCTAAACGGGACCGACGAGTTCTTCACTAGAGATATTAGCTCTCCAAAGGTTCTGGAGGCCATCCGAAGCGGCGAAGCCCTCTGTCGACTGGATACTGTTTCTCTAGAAAGAATTAGAGAGTTAGCCCTCACACGGTTGTTTTCTGACGAATATGAAGCTAAGGATCCCCAAGAAAAAACTTACATAGTTCGCGGCCAAACGCTGACAAAGAAAATAGTTAACGAGAACCAAGTAAAAAATGCCCTCCCGGGGTTCAGCTTAATAGATGTAAATGAACTTAGCTTTTTGGAACAAGTGCAGATGTTCTACAACTCTAGAATAATTGTCGGGGGGACTGGGTCGCCTTTCGCAAATATCCTTTTTGCTAACCGGAAAACAAAAATATTGATTCTATCTTCTAATCATCCCGGAACAATTGCGGGCCTAGATATATGGCGAAAATTAGCTAGTATTTCTGGTTGCTCAATACACTTTTTGAGCGGCGAACTTGATGAGAGCCATTCGATAACGTTTCCAGGAAAGATACACGGTGACTTCCATATGGAAATCGGTGATCTCACAAATAAGATCCATGAGATTTCAAATTAATAGTAACAAAAATTACAAAGCTGACTTTGGGGAAGCTTTCTTAGCTAAATTAGGGGCGAGTACAGGTTTCTCATTATCTAATCTTGTTGTTGGTTTTGCTAAGATCAAGCTTATGGCAACTTTACTTGACCCCGCAATGTTTGGACGCCTAAACCTGCTGCAGCAAATAGTAAGCACGGCAGTGACCATTAGCACCCTCGGTGCGGACTCGACATGTTCTCGTGAGGCATGTGCCCAACAAAACAAAAGATTACCTATCTTTTACGGATCTATAGCAAAAATCTATGCGGCTCTTGTCCTAGCATTAGCATTAGCTAGCTTAGGTCTGGGATTTTATTTCCGAAGCTACCTAGAAAACACCTTTTCATCCTGGCGCCTAACTGTATTAGTTATCGTTTTGACCGTAGCATTTTCTAGTATATATTTTTTGAACAATTCGCTGCTAGCCCAGCAAAAAAGAATCGGCCTTTTACAATTTAATGTTTTGATGGGAAATTTCTCACTTGTCGGTTTTCTATTTGCTTCATATCTTTTAGGCATCAACGACGTTAACATCGCTATCTTGGTGATACTACCTTCTTTTGTCACTTTGGTGTTCTCTTTCTATACATTAAGGATGCTAGATGTAGTTAAGGGTAAATTATTAAAAAGCCTCCCATCATCTGATGCTGCAATTTCAAAAAGCTTCATCGCCCTTGGCGTAACTATGTTGGCTTCATCGATAATAAATCCAGTGGCTCAATTAATTTATCGTACTGTAATAAACAATGAGATGGGGAGCGTTTCCCTGGGATATTTTGCAGCAATCAGCGGACTTTCCATTGCTATCTGTTCTCCCATCGCGAATTATTTATACAATTATTATTTTCGCTCTTTGATGGATACGAAAGGAGGAGAGGCGAAGGGTCTTTTTTATAGCCATATATTATTGACGTTTTTTTTATTAATTCTTGGATATGCTCTTGTGCTTGGGTTTGGTGAATTCGTAATAACGCAGTTGTTAAGCGACAGATATTCATCTCAAATTGAGTTTTTCAAGCTTTGGCTTTTCGGAGAAATAATAAGAACAGTAAATCAATGTCTTTCACTCATAGCTTTAGCAAGGCAAGATAAGAAATACATTTTAGGGTCTGAGGTGGTTTGGGCTATATGTATTACAACGTGTTTTGTTTTCCTAAGTCTCGGAGGATACGAACTAATTCAATTTGGTTGGACGTACATTACTCTAAATGCCACGTTTTTTGTAATTTCATTTTTCTACCATAAGGTTAGAAAAGAGATATGAATCTCGCCTATAAACATGGTCACCGGTTGACCAAAAAGAATTTTACTAACTAACTAGCCCCCACAAGGTATTGTTAATGCTATGATTTCAGTTGTTGTTACATGCTTTAATCAGCGAGATTTTATTGACGAATTTTTTAATACGCTCCATGCGCTGTCTGACGTAAAGTTTGTTTTTATTGACGATGGGTCATCCGATGGGTCTGAAAGGCGGATCGAGCAACATATTGAACAATTAGAAATTGATGCAGTTTTTTTGACTAATCGTGAAAATACAGGAACAGTTACATCTCTAAGAAAAGCATTAAAGAAGGTTGATACTGAGTTTGTTAAATTCATTGCTATTGACGATCCAATCGATATAAATGAAATATTGAGGGTTTCAAATTCTGAAATGGTTAATGTTGATTTGCTACTTTCGCCAGTGAAAATAATAGGTCATGGGCCAAGAAAGAAGGGGCTAGCGGCGCGGAGTAAGTATTTGAGTAAATTTATGCTGCTTCCGAGGTGCCTCAAATCCTGCGCCTTGATGTCTTCTAATAATATTCAACTTCAGGGGTCCATTTTTCGGACTGACAAATTAAACCAAATAATCAACCAAATTAGTGGTGTTAGATTAATTGAAGACTGGCCTATGTTAGAAATCTTTTTTTCCGATCCAAAAAATCGAGTAAAATTCTATCCAAATAGTTTTAGTTCTTACCGCGTTCATGAAAATCAAATAACGAACAGCGGAGTTCATCTTGACGCGCTAAATAGTGATTTAAAAAGGATACGTCAAATATCAGATGAGCTTGCATCAAAGGGCCAAAACAGACTTCTAGTTGGTTTGAAAAGAAGGGTGGGTTCGGTAATTAACTGGTTAATATTAGGGATTTCCAGTTGAGTATTTCAGTCGTTATAGTCGTGTATAAAAACTTTGGTTTAATTGATAATTTACTTGCAAGCCTCAACAGTCAATTGGAATTTTTTGACCAGCTGATCATCTCAAGCGACGATCCTGAGCATAATTTTTTGGAAGAAATCGATAAGAAGGTCGGCTTCTTCCCGCAACTAAGAGAAAAGCAATTGTCCTTTCTGCAAAACAAAAGGAACATAGGAATTGTCAAGCATGTCGGTGAAGTTTTGCCCAAAGCTCGCGGTGATTTAATTCTTCTCATTGGAGCGGACGACTATCTTGATAAAAAATACTTTGAGACATTATGTCCATATCTCGAAGATCCAAGAATTCAAGCTGTCACTCCAAATCAGTTTAGAGTTAATAAAGAGGGGGTGGTTCTAAGCGCTTCAACTTGGACCCAAGCCAGCCTTAACAAGATAAGTCAGCAAATCAAGTATGAAAATTTTGGCGTTCCGCCGGCGGGCAGCCTAATTAGAAGGAATGTTCTAGAGCTAGCAAAATTTACAGATGACATGATAAATGAAGACGAACAATTTTATTTCGCATGCAATTTACTCGGGCAGAGAAAGATAATCCCAGACCACCTTTTTTATTATAGAATTTCAACGGATAGTATGTCGTCGTGGCTTCGAAACCCTTGGGTTAGCAATGCAGACTTGAAGTTAAGAATTCGGAACGAAATAAAAAACCGAATTGCACAAAATGAAGGGTGGTTGGCGCTTCTTTCTAAATTTCCTTATAGCGAGAGCGATACAGCTAAGAAAAATATTGATAACAACATTCTCTTTTATAAGCGTCGAATTAGGAATATTGAAAGTAAGATGAGCTCTTTAGTGCTCGCTGAATACAGAATTAAAATCTTTTGGACATATTTTAAATTTGAAATACGAAAGATAATATTTCGAATATCCGGGCTGAAATATGGCAACGGAGCTAAAGAATGATTAAATTTTTGGATATAAAACACCAATACAACGAATTGAGCGACAGGTTGGATGCCGCAACAAAAGCTGTTTTTGACGACGGCCTCTATATTGGTGGTGATTATTTGTCTGAATTTGAGGAAAAATTTGCAAACTATGTAGGGGCCGACCATTGCGTTGGCGCTGGAAATGGTTTGGATGCATTATCACTTTTACTTAAAGCTGCGGATCTACCGGTTGGAAGTAAAGTCATTATTCCGAACAATACTTTTATTGCGACTGCACTCGCAGTGGTCAATGAGGGGCTCCAGCTTGTGCTGAGTGATGTTGACAAGCAAACCCGCAACATGAGTGTTAAGAAAATTGAGCGCGTTTGGAGTGACGATATAAGTGCCGTAATCTTTGTGCATTTATATGGTTCACCTGCGGGTATTAGTGACGTACGGCGGTTTTGCGAAGAAAAAAATGTTTTACTGATTGAGGACTGCGCCCAGTGCCATGGTGCCGAGATAGACGGAACGAGAGTTGGTGCTAACGGTAACTGCGCGTGGAGTTTTTATCCAGGGAAGAACCTTGGGGCTATTGGCGATGGTGGTGCTATAACTTCTAATGATAGAGAGCTAGCAAATAACGTGCGCGCCCTAGGTAATTACGGGTCATTCAGAAAATATGAACATAGTTTGTTGGGTGTTAATTCGCGCTTGGACCCGCTCCAGGCTGCCATTTTAACGATTAAATTGAGTAAGCTCGACGAATGGAACAACAGGCGGCGAAAAATTGCCCAAAAATACTTAGCTGAGATAGAAAATGCTGAGATTAGCTTGCCAAGAGTTTTTGAGAACTGCGAAAGTGCTTGGCATCTGTTTGTTGTTGAGGTTAAGGACCGTGAAGGATTTCAGGAGTTTTTGAAGGCGGGAGGAATCCAAACAAGCGTTCATTATCCGTCGACAATAGTCAAACAAGAATGTTTCGCTGACATTGCAATTAATTATGACGATCTCTCATGCTCTCAGGAGATGGCGGACAAAATTGTGTCCTTGCCAATGGGGCCTCACTTGTCGCTCGACGATTCTGATAGAGTTATCGAGACTATAAATAATTGGAGATAGTTTTTGAAATCTGAGTTCTCACAAATTTTTACCTTGCCAACCATTGTTGATCAAAGGGGAAATCTAACCTTCTTTGAAAATGGACGCGACCTACCAATAAAATCCATTGAGAGGGTGTATTTTTTGCACGGAGTTCCTGCGGATGAAGAAAGAGGGGGGCATGCGCACTACGAGTTAGAGCAAATGATGATTGCCGTTCATGGATCTTTTAGAGTAATGCTTGAAAAGAACGGAATTAAAAACAGCGTTGTTCTGTCAAGCCCGGACGAGGCATTAATCATTCAACCTGGGACTTGGAGAGTCTTGGACAATTTTTCAGAAAATTCTGTCTGCATGGTAGCTGCGTCGGCTCCTTATTCCGAGGCTGACTATCTAAGAGATTACGATGACTTTGTGGAAAAAACTGTTCTAGGGACATGGGTGTAATTTGACCTTATTTAATTTGTTTTTTCTTAAGGCGAAGAACGGCATGTATTGGTATGCGATTGACTATTTAAATGAGATGAACGCTGAATACACGTTCGTTATCTTAAATAAAAAATATTTTAATAAAGTGCCGACGGAGCTGCTAAATAACGACGTTTTCCTTCTCAGTTTCCTGGGTTTTTTTAGTCATCTATTTAATCATAAATATCGATTGATATTTACCCCCACCCCTCATGCTTTGCCATTTTTTAGGCGGCAAGTAGTCGTTCTTCATGATTCCTTCCCCTTCATTGGAACTCTTACCAGGCGATTTAAAAAGGTTCTTCTCTGTATTTCGCTTTTTCTTTCGGGGGCAAAAATTGCTGTAATTAATAAAACAGCTGGTGCGGATTTTGCCAGAACATTGGGCACGTTCGAGCAGCTCTATTTTTTTCCAAATAAAATTGACATATTGAAACAAAAAGAAGGAACTGAGGGCCATCAGGTTTCTATTGTTTCATATTCTGTAGGTTTGGTGGGCACCGATAGCAGTAAAAAAAATTATCAAGAAGTTTTCGAGGTTTTTAAAGGTGAGAAAAATAATTTCTCCTTTTTCGTCTATGGGCAAAATAATGACTATATACTTTCCCTCAAAAGGCGTTTTCCCCATATTAACATTACACTAATAGACTCAGATAACGTTGCACCGTTTGAATTTATAAACATGGTAAATGCTCTGTTGTCTGCGGCCGAATATGAAGGTTTTGGGCGATTAAATTTTTTAGCTTTGCAAATGGGAAAGGATTTGGTGCTCAAGCAGACTGAGGTAAACAGGGAAATTTACGGCAAGTTCGCCAATCAAAATAAGACTTGCGACGTGACTTTTTTTCAAAAAATCGATGATGTTGCAAACATTTTTTCAGCTTTGCGTGCCAGGCAAACACGAGCTCCGATCCTAATGTCAGAGAATGATAATAAAAACTTTTATCGTGCGGTTGAAATACTTGGAGACCTATATAAGTGACTTTTAGAAAGGAACAATAAGGAGTGCCGCTTACTGTTACTATATCCATTGTAAGCCACGGACATGGCGCGTTAATTGATTTGTTGATAGCTGATTTAGCGAACATGTCGCTGCGCAATGACATAGGCCTTAAATTGTTGGTCACGAAAAATATTGCCGATGAGCATTGGGCGCCCACCCATTCTGGCTTGGATATCACAGTAGTTTCGAATCCTCGACCAAGAGGTTTTGGCGCAAACCACAATGCTGCCTTTGCGATGATGGATTCTGACTATTTTATAGTTTGCAACCCTGATGTTCGTTTACCTTCGGATTTCTCTTTAACTGCTCTTTTGTCAGAAGTTCCCGGGCTGGGACTCTTGTCTCCAAAAATACTTAATGAAAAAGGACAACTTGAAGATTTTTATCGAGCCGATCTATCGGTTTTGAACCTTGTGAAGAGGAAAATACTGAACTGGGACGACTCGAATGCAGAGCATGCATGCTGGGTTGCAGGTATTTTTATGGTTTTTAATGCTCACTCATTTTCTGAGGTCGGCGGTTTTGACGAGGGGTACTTTATGTATGTTGAAGATTGCGATATATGTAAACGCCTTTCGACGATTGGAGGCGCGGTTAAGGTGTCTAATGGTGTTAGCATAATTCACAACGCTCAACGGGCTTCTAGAAAAAATTTACGCCATATGTTTTGGCATTCTTCTAGCTTGTTGCGCTATTGGCTGCGGAATCTTTTTTGGTTTAAGAACGCAAATGACTAGTCTGTTAATCATCTATCCCAGCCTCATAACAAGTGGGCACGAATTGATGTTTAAAAAACATCAACTTGAATTTGAAAAGCTCTCGCAAATCACGGTTGTCAGCCGCACTAAATTTTCTAGTCGTGGACAGTTTTTTGGGAATATCTTCTCAAAACGCAGAAAATATAGAAATATCTTGTTAGTGAATGGGAGTCCTTATGGGCATGCCGGACTTAAGATTTTTCTTTTTTTGATAGGTTTTCGAATTATCGAATATTGTCCATTCCCAGAGCTTCCTGAAATGGTTGACAGGTTTCATCATCGTTTTGTACCCAAGTTGAATAGAGTTATCGTCCATAGAAGAATATTAATAGATGATTGGCAGTTAAAATACTCATCGGTCAAAAACAGCTGGGTGATTTATAATCATGTATGAGTTTTTGTATGTCGGTAGGCTTTCTGTAAGACAAAAACGGGCTGATTTACTCTTGGATTTTTGTTACAAACTGACTGATGCCAATATAAACTTTACTTTTGATATATTTGGTAAAGGCGACAAAAATATCGAAGATGAATTAGCTAGGCTTGAGCGGATTACCTTGCACGGTCATGTTTCTTCTTGGCCAAAAGCCCTAAAAAAGAAAGCCATATATTTCTCCCCTTCAGACTATGAGGGCTGTCCTCTCTCGTTGCTTGAATTCCATAAATATGGAGGTCGCAATGTGCTCGTCGCAAATAAGAACGGTTTGCGCCAATATGTTTCTGAGGCCTGTCTTTTCGAGAGTATCGACGAAGCTGTTTCTAAAATCACCCATGGTGAGATTTGCGATAATCAAGTTAACCTTGGCCATTTTTTCGATAAAAAGCTATCAAAAACACAAATTAGAGCTATCGTGGCGGCAGTCTAGCGGTATAGAATATTTCTAGCTGTGAGGCATGAAAATTAGAGTGATTTTTTAATGACTTCTCATCGAGTTTTAGAGTTTTATATAACTGCAATGGCTTTGATTTTAGCCATCGATGTATCATCAAATTTTCTATTTCCACATATAACTATTTATAGTTCTTTGCTTCGGGACGGCCTGGCTTTCGGGATGGCATGTATTTTATTTCTAAATTCTAAGTTCAGGTTGCAGCACTTTTTATCGTTTTTTTTTATTATATTAATTTCAGGACTTTTACTTGGCCCAACCTATGTATTTTATTTCCTTCGAGTAGTTATTTTTTTACTATTGTCATTGGAAATAACTCGTCGGAAGCAGAAGCTTAATGTTTTACTTTTAATTCCTCTTTTTTTACTACTTGCTTTCTTTATTTTTCCAAACACCGCAATCGACCAAGGGTATCGCTTCTTTATTGGAAACGCTTCGGTAGTGGGTTTACTTTTGGTATGTTTGCACAAAATACTTCCAGAACGACAAAAAAAACTGATTACCGCATTAGGAGTTTTATTGACCGGAAGCCTGGCAGCGATTGCCTCTATTTTTTTGGTAAACTTGTCTCGTTTGCGATTTTTTTCTTTATTAGTGGCTTTCATAATAGTGCTACCGGTCGTACTTCCGGAGGGAGAAGCTGCTCGTCGATTAAACGGATTAGCTGGGGTGTTCTATGGAAATTTTGATGGACTCGGTTCGGTCGTGACCTTTTCCGCTCGAGCTCAACAATTTATGATGGCCATTAGCAGTCCAGATTTTTCCATAATTTATGGTCTCCCATCGAATTTTTTTGTGTCAGCCGCAGGAATTGAAAGCCAACTATTACATGTTTTCGCTTATGGGGGGGTGTTGGGGGTAGTTTTCTTTTTCGCATTCTTTGCAGTCTTAGCTTTAAGCGCAAAGGTAAGAATGCCAATAAGTTTATTATGTGTTTTGTTAATCTATTCTTTTGTTTATCGTTGGATGGAGAGCGCAGTAAGTGTGTTCTTTTTGACTCTATTGTTCAGTACTAATTCCGACGGAGTGGCTTTCTCTATATCACGTCGGGATAAGACTCTAGATGTGAACGAAAAGAAATCAACCTAAGAAGTTAGATTATGCTTTCTAAAGATGTAATTTTGATAAATGGAAATAGACATGAAGATTCCCGTGGATATTTCTCAGAGATTTATAGAAGATCGAAGTTTTTCGATGCTGGAATATCTTCTAATTTTGTTCAAGATAACCTCTCGTTGTCGAATGAACCTGGAACTATAAGGGGTTTGCATTATCAAAGCCCTCCACATGCGCAGGCAAAGCTAGTTAGATGCATCAGTGGTTCTATTTTTGACGTTGCTGTGGATATACGAGAAGATAGTAAAACTTTTGGGCATTGGATCGGTTTTACTTTAACTGAAAATAACGGAGATCAACTTTTCATACCAGAGGGTTTTGCCCATGGCTTTATGACGTTAACTAGAAACTGTCTAGTATTGTACAAATGTTCTAATTATTATGACCCGAAATCCGAGGGTTCAATAATTTGGAATGATCCCGACATTGGTGTTGAGTGGCCTTCCGATTGTTTTTCGGCCATCAGTCCAAAAGATGAGTCCGCTCCCCGGCTAAAAGATATTCAAACCCCGTTCTTGTTGAGCGGTCCAAAGAAAGCTTAAATAAATGAGACTTATAGTTACTGGCGGAACTGGCTTTATCGGTTCAGCCGTCGTGCGCCAAGCAATTAAACGCGGCTATCAAATTATTAATGTTGACTCATTGACCTATGCAGCCAATGAGGAAAACCTATTGCCGATCTCCGCCCATGAAAATTATTCTTTCGAACAAATTGACATTCGTAATCGAGAGAAGCTGGCTGAATTTTTTAGAGAATACCAAGCGGACGCAATCATGCATTTGGCGGCCGAAAGTCATGTCGATAGATCCATTGATGGCCCTGCCGATTTTATTGAGACCAATATTGTGGGCACTTTTAATCTATTAGACGTGTCACGAAGCTACTGGGAAGAAAGGGGTAAACCTGCTTCCTTCCGTTTTCATCACGTCAGCACAGATGAAGTCTATGGAAGTTTGCCGGCAGACCTGTCTGTTCTTTTTACTGAGGAAACAGCATACGACCCACGGAGCCCCTATTCAGCTTCAAAGGCAAGCTCCGACCACCTTGTGCGCGCATGGCATGAAACCTATGGTTTGCCAGTAGTTATTACAAATTGTTCCAATAACTATGGGCCCTACCAGTTTCCGGAAAAATTAATACCCGTCATTATCCTTAACGCCCTGGCTGAAAAGCCGCTGCCTATCTATGGCGACGGTAGCAATATTCGTGATTGGCTTTTTGTCGATGACCATGTGGATGCTCTTTTGCGAGTTCTGCAAGATGGTGAAGTCGGTCGGACGTATAACATTGGCGGAAACAATGAGCTCACAAACTTACAATTAGTTAATTTACTTTGTGGTATTTTGAATCGCCTTCGGCCGCGCACAAATGGTCAATATGAGGATCTAATAGAATTTGTCACCGATCGTCCAGGGCACGACGCACGCTACGCAATCGATGCGAGCCGAATTAAAGACGAACTAGGGTGGGAGCCGTCTGTTACCGTTGAGCAAGGCTTGGAGCAAACAGTTCGCTGGTATTTGGAAAATGAAAGCTGGTGGCATCCACTTTTGGAACGAAAAGGCGTCGGCGTTCGCCTTGGTGGCGGTAAAAAGTGATATTGGTTTTCGGCCAGTCTGGTCAGGTTGCTAGCGAGCTTCAATCGTTTGAGGATATTTTTGCACTCAATCGAAGTATGGCAGATTTGCGTAATCCTGAACGGTGCGCCGATATCATCCGAGACTATAAACCGGCAGCTGTCATAAATGCGGCTGCTTATACTGCAGTTGATAAGGCGGAAAAGGAAGAAGCGCTAGCGACAATCATTAACGGCGACGCTCCGAGTCAGATGGCTAAGGCATGCGCCGACCTAGCTATCCCATTTGTACACATATCAACGGATTATGTGTTTGATGGATCTGGAATTGATGCTTGGTCGCCTGAGTGTGGAACAAACCCTCAAAGTGCCTATGGTCGCAGCAAAGAGGCGGGCGAAATGGGCGTCATTAAAAGCGGTGCGGTATATGGAATATTGAGAACATCTTGGGTGGTTTCTAGTAGGGGCGTGAATTTTCTTAAGACAATTCTGCGGTTGTCGGAGACGCACAATGAATTGTCCATTGTCAGTGACCAAATTGGAGCGCCAACCCCCGCGCGGGATATTGCAGGCGCTTGTCATCAAGTGGCGTTAGATTTAATTGCCGATCCGAGTAAGTCTGGAATATATCATTTTTCCGGTGCGCCGAATGTGAGTTGGTATGATTTTGCTAGCGAAATCTTTCGTCAAACCGGTCAGGATATTGATATCGCGCCAATTTTATCAGCTGACTATCCGACAGTAGCCTCTCGGCCGCTTAATTCAAGGCTGGATTGCCAAGATACGCTGTTGCAGTTCGGCATTAAGCAGCCTGACTGGCGCAAAGGTTTAAATACCATTCTTGGAGAATTGGGAGTTTTGTCATGAGAAAAAGAAAAGGAATAATTTTGGCAGGAGGGTCAGGATCACGTCTCCATCCAATCACTCTGAGTTTGTCCAAGCAACTTGTGCCAATTTATGACAAGCCAATGATTTACTATCCACTTTCTGTCTTAATGTTGGCAGGTATCAATGAAGTTTGCATTATTACGGCGCCTGAAAGCAAAGAACAATTTGTCTCTCTGTTAGGAGACGGGAGTCAGTGGGGCATGTCCTTTGCCTACATCGTGCAACCATCACCCGACGGCTTAGCGCAGGCCTATATTTTGGCTGAGGAATTTCTAGATGGGTCACCCTCGGCCATGGTTCTGGGTGATAATATTTTTTATGGTTCCGGTTTCAGCGAATTGCTCTTTTCGGCCAATGACAAGACGGAAGGGGGGACGGTGTTTGGCTATGAGGTATCTGACCCGTCGCAATATGGTGTTGTTAGTTTTGATGAACTTGGTTGCGCGGATAGTATTGTGGAAAAACCTGCTGAGCCAAAATCTAATTTTGCTGTTACTGGCCTTTATTTCTTGGATGGCAAGGCGCCCGCTCGAGCCAAGGCTGTCAAACCTTCCGCGCGGGGAGAATTAGAGATAACGTCATTACTTGAAACATATCTGGATGAAGGGTCTCTAGGCGTTGAAATTATGTCGCGTGGTTATGCTTGGTTGGATACTGGAACCCACTCAAATCTCTTGGATGCTGGAAATTTCGTGCGAACACTTCAACAGCGCCAAGGTTTGCAAGTTGGCTGTCCGGAGGAAATTGCCTTTAAGAACGGCTGGATTGACAGTGAACAACTTTTGCTTGCCGGCAAGAGTTTTGCAAAAACTGAATATGGCCAATATCTATTGAGAGTGGCAAAAGATTAGAAGGCTAATCCGCCATTACATATCTCAGACCCGCCTGCACACTTTTCCAGTCTCCCTTTCGCATGACCTGCTCAATCGTATAGCCGCTCTCGACTAGGTCGACTGCGGCACCCACCCGAAACGAATGCCCCGTCCACTGGCGGGGTTTTTTATTGCCTGGGAGTGTGATATTCGCCTGCACTTGGCGCAGAATAAAGCTTATGGCCGACGGCTCTAGTTTCTCGCCAATGTTTCCGTGCTTGTCGACGGAGCGTAGTATCTTACCTTCGCACCCGACAAGGTCTCCCCAAGTGGCAATGAGTTCTTCCAAGTCTTTGGAAATCCCTATAAGTCTGCCCTCGCCATATTGGTCAGCCTTAGAAAACCTAAGACGCAAAGCCGGCTTGCCGTTCAGCAGGCAAGTCACATCTTCGAATTCAAAACCGACCAGCTCTGCACGTCGGCGCATGGTCTCATAGCCCATGAGCAGCAAGATCTTGTTTCTGAGACCGCGGGGGCTGTCATCCTGCGCCTCAATCATCTTATCCAGATAGAGTTTTGTGAGCGGCTTGGCCTGCCTTTGTGCGCGGCCCAGCTTTCTGTGCATCCGCTTCATGGCGAGCGTCACGTCGGGGTCTTTTGTCGTGTCTTCCATGCGGCCCAACCGGTAAATCGTACTCAGCGCATTTATCCGCCGCCGAATGGATGCCGCCTTGTGGGTCTCGGACAGGGCGTCAATGTGCGCGGTGATGCTGATTGCAGGCGCGGGAAGGGGGTGAATTCTCTCATTTGAGCACCACTTCGCGAATTGATCGAAATCATGCCGATATCCGCGAATGGTATTTTCGGCGAAGGCGCCCTCAAACTTTGCAAATAATTCGTCAATCATGATATCCTCGTAAGTAATATAGATTCTAAAAGTATATAAAGTGATACTATAATGATAACTTCAGAGCAAATCAAGGCCGGTAGGTACATGCTTGGATGGAGTGCGACTGAACTCGCCCAAAGGGCTGGGGTAGGAGCCGCTACAGTTAAGCGTTATGAGCAGCAGTCAGGTATTCCTGCCTCTAATTCGAAGGTTTTGATGGCACTTAAGACAACTCTGGAGGCCGCCGGCATTGAATTCACCGGCGACCCGCTCAAAAATCCTGGGGTCACGCTCAATATACGGGGATAAACCCGATTCTACATGTTGTAATTTAGGGGTCTAGAATACTAAATGTAGTATGTCTAATAGCAAAGGACCCCGACATGACAACCCTCCCAAACCCCATTCGCGACATTCTGGGCGACATCGCCCCGCCGCCACACCTATCCCAGACCCAATACGAAAAGGCGCTCGCTGCATTTATTGGCGATGCCAGCAATCTGAGCCCCGTTGAAGTGTTTTTCTCAAATGAGATCTTC
>Ga0233438_10003573_pt1 | contig 14290 bp, 14 predicted proteins | sample SI_123_September_FD_182720 | JGI IMG/M metagenome (GOLD analysis project Ga0233438, IMG submission 182720) | Seawater microbial communities from Saanich Inlet, British Columbia, Canada - SI_123_September2016_10_MG | ecosystem: Environmental > Aquatic > Marine > Inlet | place: Canada: British...
ATCAACCGTATCGAAAATGACCTTAACAATCGCCCTAGAAAAGTGCTAGGATTTAGGTCACCAAACGAGGTGATGCAAAAACACTTACGTCGATTGGGTGTCGCACTTCAGAGTTGAATGGGCGTTAGATTTAATTTGCAAGCGTGACATAAGTGCCTATTACCCAGAGTTGGTGTCTTGGTTATTTTTGCATTGGCAGCAGCAGTTAGTTGATGATTTTTCTGAAACAACTAATGATTTGACAGGGGAGCGGGTATCAAAGGCAAAATGTTTTGACAATCTTTTACAGGCAGATCAAAAAACAGTAAAGGAAAAAATCAATGAGATGGCTTGGGATGTTCACCCTGAAATATACAATGCTTGGCAGCCAAAACTTGATGAGGCATTTAGAAGTTTTACGAAATCTTGGCCACCTTCGCAAGAGAGAAAACGTCAAAAAGATCACCTAGAAGCAAGATATAGGCTTCAAAAAAAATATGAAAACAAACAAAAAGCCAGTTTGCGTCTTCCTGAAAGTACACAACTAGTAAGTGACGTCAAAGAGCTGAAAGATAAGCTTGATTTAACACCAAAATTACTTCCCTTTAGTCAAAAGCCAGCAGCTATCAATCAGATGAGTGAAGATAATTACAGTGATTTCAAGGAGCATGTTTTTGGAAAATCTGAGCATGTTAGTCAATGTATTGAGCCAGCATTTGCACGTGTCCTTGGGCATGATCGCTTTTTTGCAGTCTATATTGCAAACGATATTGGTAAAACCCAACAGCCTGTTAAGAATCCCACCCCGCTTGTACTTGGCAACCATTTTAAAAAAATGGCTATTCTTCCTTGTGAAAAGTTTTGTCAAATCCATGCAACTGGTCACCTTTATACTGGAGATTTGCTGATTGATCAAAGTGCTGATCGCTTGAATGAGATGCGAAAAGCCCATGGCCAGTCAACGGTACCATTTAGATTGACATCTCAATCTAGTTTCTTTGGTGGGTCAAGTGATAGTGAGTTAAGTTCAAAGTCAACGGATTATCCATCCAACAAAAGTAATGTTTTATCCGGATGAGGGCTTAATATCGTGATTAATGATTGTTATAGAGAGACTCAGTTGATAGATAAATCAAATAACGTTATCTACGACAATCATATCAAAAATGGTTCATCTAATATTATAAAGGATCAAAATACGATCTACTACCCATCTTATATTGCTTATATATTGGAATTTATTTTTACACAGAGTTTTGTAGAGGGGGCTGAAGTAATCAAAGATGCTGATCTGCATGTCGATGTAGGTTGTGCGATTATTTTTCCCGACTCATGTAAACCAATCGTCAAACTTCATTTGACGGCTAGTAGTAATATAAGATTTATTATTTATGGTGGTGATGATGATTTAATTGTTTTTAAGGGTAAAACTAGCCAGCTGACAAAGATAGTCTTTATTGATCCATCTGATTTGTCAGAAGTTTTTAGTCATTTATCTAATCGTCACAAGCTAGCATATTTGGCTTTAAAGTATGGTGATGTTAGCCGTCAGAGTATCAGTGAGCGTTTTGCTTTTGTTGTAGGTCGATGTCCAACATTACCAATGTCAGTCATCAAATCAATTGACTGCCAGCTTTACCATTTTATATTGAGCACGTTTGGATTAGATACTAGCCCATTTGCTGAATCATTTTGCAAAGAAGGATCCATCTCAAACGTTTATGCAGCGACTCAAATGACGCAAGCAAATCCAGGTTTTAAAACAGATGATAGCTCTAACTATAGTAATAGTTTTTTTAGTTCACCTGATGCAAGTATTAAAATTATCAAATATGAAAGCTCAAATCAGATGGTGCATCATGATGATCAGCAACTCTCATGTGTTTAATCAGCAAAACATTTTGGCTGAAATTTTGGTGGACATTGATTTAATCCTTGATCCGAATACCTCGGCTCAAGCAATAATAACAGGCCATGTAGGCAGAAAAGTTCAGAATCAAAAGAAGTTTTAAAGAGTACTGCCACGGACAAGTTGATATATTGATAAGACTATAGCGAAAGGCATCAATGAGGTAATAAAGTGGATTAAATCTGGAAATAGCCTGCCAGATAGGTGGTAGTGAATGGATTTCATAAAAGATGCCACCAAGATAGATTGCTGGCGTTAGTAAAAAGGTAAGAACAACATTTAAATCATCAAATTTTTTAGCAAATATGGCATTTAATAATCCAAGTAGTGAGAACAGTAAACTTGAAAGTAGTATGATCAGCGCTGCCAACCATAGGATGTGGTAGGTGATTGGATTAAAAAAGTAAATGATGGTAACAACAATGAGGCCGTTTAAAATTCCTCGAGTCATACTGCCAATGACAAAGGCAATAATAATCAAGTGGTTTGATAGCGGAGAGACGAACAGTTCTTCGATCGATTTATTAAACCGGGCGCCAAAAAAACTACTGATGGTATTGGCAAAGGAGTTAGTGATGATTGGCATCATAATCAAGCCAGGCGTGATAAAGGTCATATAGCTGACTTGTTGAATAGTGCCAATTTTTTGACCAATGACATGCCCAAAAACGAGGATATAGAGAGTCATGGTGATCGGAGAGGGGACTAAGGTTTGAATCCAGATACGAAATACCCGCCGAATCTCTTTGCGCACTAGCCCGTAAAACCCAATCCATTGAAGTCGATACATCATGCTGGCTTACCTTGAATGATTTCAAGTAACAAACTCTCAACTGGATTAGTTTCTTGGCGGACTTGAGTAACTATAATATTTTTTTGCGTTAACTGTTTAAATAACTGGTTTAGACTATATGATTGAGGTAGCTCAATAGCTAGGCTGTGTGGTTTGATTTGCTTGACTTTGCAAGGTGATAAGTTGGGTAGATCTTTTATTGGTTTATGCGTTTCAACAATGATAGATTGATGTTTGGCTTGCTCCAAGACCGAGTGGACGTGTGATTGATGAACAAGTTGGCCATCTTTTAAAATAGCCACGTCGTCACATAGCGCTTCAACTTCTTCTAAGTAATGCGTTGTCAGCAAAATGGTTAGGCCATTTTGGTTTTCTTGTTTTAAAAACTGCCAAATGCGCTGGCGAATTTCGACATCAACACCTGCAGTAGGCTCATCCAAGATAAGGATTTTTGGCTGATGAATCAGGGCTCTTGCAATCATTAATCGCCGCTTCATACCGCCAGAAAGTGTGCGGATTGGCGCTGCTTGCTTTTCACTAAGCTGCAACTTTTCAAGTAAATATTGCCCGCGTGAGATAGCATCCTTTTGGTTTACCCCGTAATAAGCCGCCTGGTTTACCAATGTTTCAATTGGGGTTTCAAAGATATTTAAATTGATTTCTTGGGGAACAACTCCCATGAGCAGTTTGGCTTGTGCTTGTTGTTGATCAAGGTCATACCCCAAGACAGAAATTTTGCCAGATGTTTTGTTGGTAATGGTGGATAAAATATTAATCAAGGTGCTTTTACCTGCACCATTGGGTCCTAGTAATGCAAAAAACGAGCCAGAGGCAATAGAGAAGGTGGTTGGCAGCAAAGCTGTGTGGTTAGGATACTGCTTATGAACTTGCTGTAAGTTAATGGCTGGTATCATGACTTGCATGTCATCAAAACTAGTTAAATATGCTATCATGTTTACTGAATAGAAGAAAATGAGATTTCAAGGTTTCAAGTATGGCATAAGCGATTAGATAGATGCATAATATGTTAAATCATTTGGTATATGAAAGTGCAAACTGATCAACCATCTGCGCCATATTTGCCGATGCTACTGATGTTGATAGCAACAGGCGTTGCTATTTGGATGGCTAACTCACCATGGCAAGATCACTATTTAGCTTTTATTCATCAGGATATTAAAGTTGGTCACTGGCACTTTCATTTAACTAAGTCATTATTGGTGTGGGTTAATGAAGGCCTGATGACATTGTTTTTCTTCTCGATTGGACTTGAATTACAACATGAGTGGCGCGAAGGGGACCTCCAAACAACGCAATCTCGCATACGTCCAGCTTTATTAGCACTTGGTGGCATGATTATTCCTGCATTAATCTACGTATTAGTGATCATCAGGCAAGACCACTTTAGCTTGTTGCATGGATGGGCCATACCGACTGCAACTGATATTGCATTTTCCCTCGGGATTATCCGCTGTTTTGGTTCTAGTCTTCCTCGGTCATATGCCGTCTTGTTAGCATCTATTGCTATTTTTGATGATTTGGGTGCAGTGATGATTTTGGCCTGTTTTTATGGTCATGGTTTGCATTTCATCTATGTTATGATTGCTATGATTGCTATTGGCTTGATGTGGTGTGCTAGGGCGCGATTTTGGTTATATATTGGGCTATGCATTTTGCTGTGGCTAGCCATTTTGAAGTCTGGCTTACATGCATCACTATCTGGTTTTTTAATGGGTTTATTATTACCAAATCAGTCCATGGATCAAAAGCATGTGCATCGTTTTCATCAGCTAGTCACTTTTGGGTTGGTTCCCTTGTTTGCATTTGTCAATACAGGCATTGTCTTTCCTGCAAATTGGCAGTGGCTTTCATCGCAATGGTCACTGTTTATCGCTATTTTTTCAGGGTTGGTAGTTGGTAAGCCATTGGGGATCTTTTTGGCTGAAAAATGTTGTCAGTTTTTTGGTGTCAAGAGCGCTCAAAAGAAGATGCCTGTCAGGCATGTTTTAGGAATTGGTTGTCTATGTGGCATAGGTTTTACAATGAGCTTGTTTATCGGTACACTCGCATTCAATCAGCAAGATGCCATGGCCGGCGTGCTTAGAATCAGCATTCTTTCTGGCTCATTTGTTAGTGCATTGATCGGGGTGGCCTTGCTTTATAAACAAGTAAGAGGTTTATTGCGATGAAAATAGCTGGCGACAAGTTGCCAAATATCACAGTCACTGATGATCGTGGACAGCCATTTCAACTGCCTGCTCAGCAGAATCAATGGATGGTTCTTTATTTTTACCCAAAAGATGATACGCCAGGTTGCACCAAACAGGCCTGCGCTTTTCGAGATGTAGATTTTAGTCAGTGGCCAGTCAGTATTGTTGGTGTATCCAAAGACTCAGTAGCCAAACATCAAGCGTTCAAAGCTAAATATCAACTGCCTTTTACGTTATTGAGTGATCAAGATGGAAAGCTATGTGAGTTGATGGGTGTGATTCAAGAAAAATCGATGTACGGCAAAACCTATTTGGGTATTGTTCGATCCACTTTCTTGATAGATCCAACTGGACAGATTCAATACGTTTGGCCAAAAGTACGGGTGCCTGGTCATGTTGAATCTGTGTTAAAGGAACTTGGTAACTTAATTGATAAACAGTAATTACTATGAAGTTCAGTGTTAGTATTCCTAAGGTTAAGCCGCAGCAGTTTTCTGATGGCCAAGTGGGTCATCTTGGTAGCAAGATCAAATCTCTACTTAAGCAAAAAGATGCTGTTATCATTGCACACTACTACACTGATGAGCATATTCAAGCGCTTGCACTAGCAACTGGTGGCATTGTTTCAGACTCACTTGAAATGGCCAAGTTTGGGCAGCAGCACTCGGCTAGCACGCTTGTCGTTTGTGGTGTTTACTTTATGGGGCAGACTGCTAAATTACTCAGTCCCAATAAGCAAGTTTTAGTGCCAACTGAAAAGGCTACCTGTTCATTAGATCTTGGTTGTCCAATCGAGTCATTTAAGGCGTTCAAAGATAAGCATCCTGAGCGAACTGTGGTGGTATATGCGAATACTTCAGCAGAGGTAAAGGCTGAGGCTGACTGGGTTGTGACATCAAGTATTGCTGTTGATGTGATCAAATATCTTCAGTCAAAGGGTGAAAAGATTTTATGGGCACCAGACCAGCATTTAGGTCGATATATTCAACAAGAAACGCAGGCTGATATGGTGCTATATGATGGAAGTTGTATTGTGCATGAGGAATTTCAAGCGCAATCGTTAGCGCAAATGACTAAGCAATACCCAAATGCTTTGGTATTAGTTCATCCAGAATCACCGCTAGCTGTCATCAGGCAGGGACACTTTGTTGGTTCAACCAAACAAATCATCGAGTTTGCCAAGCAATCAGTTAGTGATACGTTTATCGTGGCGAGCGATCAGGGTATGCATTTTATGATGCAGCAATTAATGCCTAAGAAAACGTTTATCGCTGCGCCAACAGAAGGAAAGTCAGCAGAATGTGTTGCCTGCGCACGCTGCCCGTGGATGCAAATGAACCATTTACAGAACTTGCATGATTGCTTAGAATCAGGTCAACCTGAAGTAACAGTTGACCTCAATGTTCAAAATCGTGCAAGACGATCACTGCAAAGAATGGTGGAATTCAGCTCGGGTCTCAGATAATACATGAACCAGCTAAAGACCCTGTCTACATTTGCGCTCATAATGATGACTGTGGTTTCAGTAGACAGTGTGAGAAACCTACCTGCTAGTGCGCTTTTTGGTTCACATGTGATCGGCTATTACTTGTTAGCCATGTTATTTTTCTTAATTCCATGTGCGTTAGCCTCAGCTTACTTATCATCAAAGTACCCAGAAGGCGGAATTTACGTTTGGGTGCAACAAACGCTTGGAAAAAATTGGGCGTTGTTTGCGATTTGGTGCCAGTGGATTGAAAATGTTATTTGGTTTCCAACCTTACTATCTTTCTTGATTGGTAGCTTTTTCTTTACATTTTTTCCACATTGGACCCATCACTCAGGCATGCTCACTATTGGCATCATTTTATTATTTGGTGGGATGACTTGGTTGAATTGGTATGGTGTACAGTTTTCCGCTAAGCTGAGTGTTTGGTGTGCTTGGATTGGTTCTTTGATACCGATGTTACTCGTCATATTTTTAGCTGGTTTTTGGTGTCTGCTGGGTTATCCTTCTCAGATCTCTATTTCACTGCATGACTTAGTGCCCACCTTTAGCACGCAAAATATGGTTTCACTGGCAGCCATTGCACTGTCGTTTTGTGGCGTTGAATTGGTTGCTGTGCATGGTAGTGAGATTGACCAGCCAGAAAAGAAGTTGCCAAAAGCATTACTCATTGCCTCGCTGGTGATTGGCTTAACTTTGTTATTTGGTTCATTGGCGATTGCTGTGGTGCTTCCAGCGCATAAAATCAGTTTGGTTGCAGGCTTGATGCAAGCATTTTATGCTTTTTTTGATGCCTTTGGTTTAACTTCAATACTGCCACTTTTAATGTTTATGATCTTTTTAGGTGGTATGGGTAGTATTGTGAATTGGATCATTGCACCAGTCAAAGGGCTTCAGTTGGCCGCAGCTGATGGCTATCTTCCAGCTATTTTTAGCCAACAAAATAAAAATCGGGTGCCGACGCATTTATTGTTGGTTCAGTTTACGCTGGTATTATTGATTGCTTTTATTTTTCAATTATCAAAAACTATCAATGCATCTTATTGGATACTTACAGTGGTTGCAGCCCAGTTTTATATGATGATGTATGTGTTGATGTTTGTGGCGTGCTTAAAGACACCAGGAGCAAAAAACGTCAAGCGATCAGTCTCTGTTTTGGCTAAATTTTTGGCTATTTTTGGTATAATTGGTTCAGTGTTTATCTTTATCATCAGTTTTATACCGCCAACTGATATTGTTGAAACATCGAAGATGGCCTTTATTTTAGAAATTTCATGTATGCTCGTGGGGTTGACAGTACCTGTGCTGTTGCTGATTTTTTACCGAAGGTATCAAAGAGGTCACATTAATCATGGCTAAACTTCATTTTTATTTCTCAGCAATGAATGCTGGAAAGAGCTCAAATTTATTACAGTCTAGCTTTAATTATCAAGAGCGTGGGATGGAGACATTGTTATATCTACCAGAGTGCGCTGTAGGTGATGCCCCTATGATTGCCTCACGTATCGGTCTTCAAGCAGATGCATTAGCTATCTCGACCACAACCAATTTATTTGAAACAACAGTGCATGAGCAAGAACATCGTTTTTCCCGGCTTGGCTGTTTGCTGATCGATGAGGCGCAGTTCTTAACAGAAAAGCAGGTAAAACAACTATGCCGAATTACAGACGAGCTTAATTTACCGGTATTAGCTTATGGTATTCGGACAGACTTTCAGGGTGAACCTTTTGAAGGAAGTCAATTCCTGCTATCTTGGGCAGACCATTTAATTGAATTAAAGACCATCTGTTTTTGTGGCAAAAAAGCAACGATGAACCTTCGAATTAATGAAAGTGGCCAGGCAGTTCGATCAGGGGACCAGGTGTTGATTGGTAAAAATGATCATTATATTGCGCTATGCCGAAAACATTTCTTTAGTACGGATCGGTTACCTGAATCAGTTTTTTTGGGTATAAAAAAGAAAGGTGTTTGTGAAGCTACGTGATGCTGACTAAGACTATCAAGACATCGGTATTGTTTGATTTTCTCACTAGTTTTGCAATAAAATGTCATCGACATCATGAATTATCAAATATTTTTTACAAGGATCTGTTAATATGAGCAAATTTGTTAAATCTTATCAGGCTTGGCTGACCGTGTTCATGGGGTCACTGTATTTCTTTGATCTATTTGCGCAGATGAATATTTTTAATGCCGTTGGTGATGGTATGAAACAAACCATGCATTTAACCGATTTAGACTATTCAAAATTAGTTAACGCATTTTTTTATGGCAACTTGCTATTTTTATTTCCTGCTGGCTGGTTAATTGACCAGGTGCCAACAAAACGCTTACTGCTCATACTAACTGCTTTGATTGGTGCAGCAACTTATATCATGGGGTCTATTCAAACTTTTTACGCCATGATTTGGGTGCGATTTTTTATGGGAATCTTAGGGAGTTTTGCGTTACTTGTTGTCCTAAAGCTGGTGAGCCAGAATTTCAAAAATGACCAGTTAGCTTGGGTGACTGGCATCAGCGTGATGATTGGTGTCGCTGGCGGTTGTGTGTCGCAAGCGCCGATGGTTTGGCTTGTTGACCACTATGGATGGCAGATGAGTATGCAACTATATGGATGGGCTCATTTACCATTATGGATCATGATGATTTTAGTGGTTCCCAAGGAATCGGGAAGTCATTTTTCAATGAATAATCAATCTTTACTAGATAATTTATCTGAAATTGGCAAGGTTTTTGCTAATGGCCAAACTTGGCTTAGTGGTTTGTCGATCAGTTTAATGAACCTATCTGTGTTTGTTTTTGGTGCTTGGGGCATTAGTTATCTTCATACGGTTAATCAACTTAGTCGATCTTCTGCGTCAGAGATTCTTGCCTATTTCTTTGTCGGAATGATGCTGGGCTCGCCTATATTTGGTTACTTAGCCGACCTTTATGATATCTGGCATTTTAAGCGGCAACCTAATCGAACCATTTGGATGTGGGTATCAAGTCTAGGTATGCTTATCTGTTTACTTTGGATGATTTTTAGCCACGCTTCCTCTTTTGCCGTGATGGTTACTTTATTTTTCTTAATTGGTTTATTTTCCGGAGGGCAGTGTATTGGCTATACCTTAGTTAATGAACATTCTGTTGCTCACCTCAGTGCAAGAAATAATTCGTTAGCAAGTTTTATTGTCCTAGCTGGTGGTTTGATTCATCCAGTCGTTGCATTATTGTTGAGTGCACCAAGGCCTAGCTTTATGGTGGATTTTCAGATGGCATTTATGCTGTTGCCAGTTGGCATTCTTTGTGCAATGGTTTGTTTAGCTTTCATTCAAGAAACACATGGAAAAAACCTGTCAAAGAAATAACGTAACTTTATGTCTTGCAAGGTAAAAAACGACTTAGCGCTAGCCTATCGCTTAATCGCTTTAATGGGTTGGGACGATTTAACATATACGCATTTATCTGCAAGAGTGCCAGGTAAAGATGCATTTTATATGTATCGGTTTGGCCTATTGTTTAAGGAAGTTCAACCTGAAAATTTACTAGAGGTCACTTTTGATGGGCAGGTTATTGAAGGACAAGAGCTGATCCCTAATCCCACAGGCTATGTCATGCATAGTGTCGTCTATCAGCATCGGCCTGATATTCAAGCAATCTTTCATTTGCATACGCCAGCTGGCGTAGCTGTTGCTTCCACTCAAAATGGTCTAAAGCCATATACACAATGGGCTTTACATTTTTACCAAAAGATTGGTTATCTACCTTATCATTCACTTGCCTTGAGCAAACAAGATCATTCGGCATCATTGGCTGCTGCATTGGCCAATAATTATGTGATGATGCTTGAAAATCATGGCACGGTTACTTGCGGAAAAACAATTCAAGAGGCATTTTTCTATACACATCATCTGGAAAAAGCTTGTCAAGCGCAGTGTTTGATGGGTGAACAAAAGCCACTGAAGATTCCTCATAATATTTGTCAAAAAACGGTTGCTGACTTATTAAGCTTTGAACCATCACTGGGTCAAAGAGATTGGTCAGCGTTAGTGCGCGCATATCAGGATCAACTGGATTAATCCTATCAGTTATTGATCAAAAAAAGACAACTTATCATCATCTTATGATATTTTATGCTCTTGATAAAATCGCATGAATTGCCCTTCTTTTATTAAAGGTGTGGCATTTGGATTGCCAACTTGGTAAAAGGGTTTCATTTTGCTAAGGGTGACATTATCTAGACAATCATTGATGGGTAAATGATATCGGCTTTGACAATAAGCTTTTTTGAAATCGTACAACTGTTTTACCTGAAGTGATTCTTTTCGATCATCAAAGAAATAGGTTTGATAGTTTGTCAGTTGCCAACGTCCTAATTGATTGGTCAGGGTAAATAGCTTAAATCCTGGAGCGTTGCCATGTGAAGTAGATAGTGCTGGCACAAAGTACTCTGCAGAGACATTATGGCCATGGTGATTCTTGATCAGCTTGATTTCTTCCATATGAGAGTGGCCGACTATGATACCCATTAAATGGTTGTGGTATTGTTCAACTAGGTTAATAAAAGTATTTTCCTCTGGCTCTGTCCAGTAGGGCTTACCGTGATAAAGGCTATTACCAACAGGAATATGCATAGCAATTAAGTTTTGATCTTGTGGATGATGTGCTAGCGTTTTACCAAGCCACTCAAACGATTGTTGAATCATTGATTGAGAAATCTCTCGTCGACGGGGTGAATACATCACGCTATTGAGGGCGATTAGTTTCAGTTGTGGCTTTAGGTAGATGCTAGCAAAACCAAGATCATCAGATTGATCATCAATACATGGGTATTGGTGTTTATTTTTTTTACATATCACGCCGGTTGATAGGAAGCCGTTTTGATAGCCAACCATCAAAGCTGCTTCAGAGGGTGACATGACTTTTCGGTAAGGTCCATAGTTAACAACATAAGAATCATTATTGCCAAAGATATTGATAATTGGTTTTCCGCTAAAGGTTTTGTTAATCAGCTTAAATACGTGTTTGAGCGTTTCATTAATCTGCACTTTAGATTGTCTATGATGGCCCATATGATCACCTAGTAGCAAGATAACATCTGGCTGCTGAGGTAGTGAGGCTTTCAAATGCGTTAACAGGGTGTAAAGTGTCACAGGATCAAGATCATTTTTAGGATCTGAGTGCTTTGGTAGTATTTGCATCTTAGAGGGCTGAATGAGGTTGAGGTGAATATCTGAAATAGCTAGTATCTTTAGCTCACGTTCTTTCAATCCATGATTGCTCTGCTGATAGATGAGCAAAAAAAACAAACAGCTCAACCCAGCAATGAATAGCCAGGTCCACTGACTAAGGGTGGTTTTACCCGATAAACGTATTTTAAATCTTCTAAATAATTTTTTCATACAAATACTAGTAGTTAAGCATAAAATGAATCCAGATTCTATATAAGTAGATTTATTTATTCAATGGTTTGTTTGGCTAGATAAAATGACATTTAAGATACCAATATAAACCATCAAATACCTATATAAGCAATGAGTCATCTATTCTAATAGACGACTTCAGTTATTATTGTTCCATAAGGAGTTGATGACGGTTGATATGAAAGATATAGGCGTTGATGATTGACTTTATGTGCCTGTTGAAAAATCCGAAAAATCTGGGGAATTGGTAAAAAAATCGAACAAAATCAAGGGGTATCAAGCAATGAAAATTCGAAAAATTCAATTAATCAACACGCCCTTTATAGTGACTTAATTATTTCACTACCTAACCTATACGGTGATGTTCATAGATGGTAAGCTTGTCCAGCTTTTTAAAGTGATGTCATGACGAAACGATATTTAATTACCAGTGCATTGCCCTACATTAACGGCGTAAAACATCTTGGCAATTTGGTTGGTTCTATGCTTCCAGCTGACATTTATGCTCGCTACCTACGGCAAAGAGGTGAACAGGTTTTATTTATTTGTGGTACAGATGACCATGGTGCACCAGCAGAAATGGCTGCTGAGCAGCAAAAAATGTCAGTTGAACAGTTTTGTGAGCAAATGCATTTAAAGCAAAAGCAAACTTATGATGGCTTTCATTTATCTTTTGATTATTTTGGCAGGACTTCAGATGTAACCCATCACGCAGTGACAAAAGAGGTATACGGAGGCCTTAAGCGTAATGGTTGGATTCAAGAGCGAATCATTGAACAGTTTTATTCAAATAAAGATAAGCGTTTTTTAGCCGATCGGTTCATTGTGGGTCAATGCCCTCATTGCCATGATCAAAAGGCTCGAGGTGATCAGTGTGATGGCTGTGGTCAGTTGCTAGAGCCCACAGATTTAATTGATCCAAGGTCAGCAACTGATGCAGCCGATCAGTTAGTGCTCAAGCAAACTAAGCATTTATTTTTAAATTTAAAAGGGCTTGAGGCAAAGATTAATGGATGGGTCAACCAGCTAAAAAAATCGAAGCTAGTTGACGGTATTTGTCGTAAATGGCTAGCAGAAGGCTTGCAGCCAAGGTGTATTACGCGGGACTTAAAATGGGGAGTGCCTGTACCTGATCAACAGGACAAGGTTTTTTATGTCTGGTTTGATGCCCCCAATGCTTATGTCAGTTTCACAAAGTCTTGGGCAAAAGCGCAAGGTAGGCCTGATGCTTGGCGTGATTGGTGGTACGGTGATGATGTAGAGTATACGCAGTATATGGCTAAAGATAATGTGCCATTTCATGCATTTTTTTGGCCAGCAATGCTTGAAGGTTCAGGCGTCAGTTGGCGAAAGGTGGACCATATTAAGGCGTATCATTGGTTATTTTTTGAAGATGGTAAGTTTTCTACCAGCCAACAGCGAGGCATTTTTATGGACCAAGCGCTTGAGCGCTATCCAGCAGATTACTGGCGGTACTATTTAATGGCTAATGCACCGGAATCAGCTGATTCCAACTTTACTTGGGATCACTTTGCGACAACAATTAATGCAGGTTTAGCCAATAAGTTGGGCAATTTTGTTTCTCGAGTTTTAGCACTTGTCAATCGGCATTTTGATGGTAAGGTTCCTGAACATTCCAGTAATGGTATGGATCAAAGACTACTTGAGCAGCTGCAATCCTATACAGATCAGTTAGATCAGGCCTATCGGCTAAATTTGAGCCGAGATATGGCCAAAATACATGCTGACTTATGGTCACTTGGTAATGCTTATATAACGGAAAAGCAGCCTTGGGCATTAGTCAAGCATCACAAAGTTGATGCTGGCCAATGTATTGCTAATTGCCTTTACGTCATTCAACTATACGTGGTTACTTTAAAGCCTTTCTTGCCAGAAATTTCTAAAAAAATTCAAGCATTATTGCCAGAATTTCTAGATCGGCCAGTGTCGTTGGCTTGCCAATGGTATCCTTTTAAGCCAGGTCAATCAGTTGCGCATTCAGTCAACTTGATAGAAAAGATAACCATTCATTAAGATGTATTGGGATGCAAATTGAATGAAAGATGGCTTATAATGAAAAATAGATCAACGTAAAGGGACTGTCATGGAAGTAACGATCACCGGGCTACATGTAGATTTAAGTGCTGAAGCCAAGGCCATTATTGAATCAAAATTAAGCAAATTAGCACACTACGCTAGTATCAATGATAGATTAACTGTGACTGTTGCGTTTGAGCAAACATATCAGATCAAAGGTCACCTAATGAGTTGTCATGCTACTAGTGAGGCTGATGATTTGCAGACAGCGATTGATCGACTGGTGGAAAAGCTTAATCACCAACTATCTCGAAAAAAATCAAAAACATAAAGCTATCTTACGCCTTCTAAAGTATGAAGTGCGACACTTGGTATAAAAAAAAGTTCAAACAGTTGAATTGAAAATATCTGTTAATTGCATCACTTTTTTATTGTCAAAATAAGGAGTGAACATGAGCTATTGTCATCTAG
>Ga0233438_10003583_pt1 | contig 14263 bp, 13 predicted proteins | sample SI_123_September_FD_182720 | JGI IMG/M metagenome (GOLD analysis project Ga0233438, IMG submission 182720) | Seawater microbial communities from Saanich Inlet, British Columbia, Canada - SI_123_September2016_10_MG | ecosystem: Environmental > Aquatic > Marine > Inlet | place: Canada: British...
TAGTGTAGCAGAGTCTGAACTAACTGTAAAGTTACCAGTTAGCGGAATCGCTGCGTCTGCAACATAACCCGATGCACCTCCTAGTGCTGGATTGCCTACATCACCATCTTGGAATATTGTTCTAATAGTTGTAAGTGATGGCTTGCTAATAACCGGAGCAATATATGAATTGTGTAGTGCATAACCTAGTGGGTTGTTTGATTGTATACCTGCAGGTGTGCGCATTGCGTCATTCCATTCTGGAGCAAGACTGTTGCCATCCCACAAAGTTGAATAATCAAACATACAGAAGTTTAACAAGTACAAGTATTCTTTTGCTGCTACTTCAAATGCATCACCGTCTGTTTTAAATGCATCTGCAGGACTGTTATACCCTTGTGGATCCCACATGCTTGCATCATACGCTTCTACCATTGCGTTATACAATGGACCAGTTGCCCAGTCTGAACTTATGCTAGGATACAACTTTAATGTTTGTGCATCTAAGCCATGCATATGTAGTGTATGGAATACGTGCTCAATAACTTCTTGTGCATCGATATCGCCATCTCCAGGTGCTCCGCCTGTTGAATTCAAATACCAAACCATATCGTTTTGCATTGTTGCATCAAACAATGGCGATAGTCCCCACGCACTTATTCCTGCATCAGTTAAGAAGTTTGGAGTATAGTCGCCGCCTGCACCTCTTGCAATTCTTTGTATAGTTGGAGCGTTTGGATGGTATGAAGTTGTAGCACCGATTAGTGTTTGGATCATTTGGTTTTGAGCGCCTTCACTAATGTCTGCACCAGTTGGATCTGTAAACAGTTCAAACATACGTGCTACTTTATCAGCAAACAAATCTGGTACTGCTGTTTGACCGCCTACGCCGCCTGCAATAACAAGTCTAACACCGCCAACTTGCATTTCTCTTTTAAAGAATGCACTGCCTGGACCTTCAAAGTCTTTAGCGGCTGTTTTTCTTCTTGGACCGTTGTCTAAGTCTGAACTTGATACACCAGTAATTGTATACGCTACATTAGTTGCGTCTGCTACATTAGTAGTTGTAAGTGTAAATGTTGTGTTTTCACCTTCAGTTATTGATTCACTGCTAGCTGCTAGTGCATACGATTCGCCGCCGGCAGGTGTAGTACTTGTATCATTAATTGTAACCGAATTTGAAGTTGCGACTATTGATCCGCCTACGCTGCCTGTTCTTACACTTGCTGTGAAAGTTTCTGCGCCTTCAGTTGTTGCGTCAGCTGTCGGAGTAACACTAAACGAACCTGCGTTGCTTGTAATTGTAAAGCTACCGGTTGATGTACCAAAGTCACCTGCGTTTGTAACACTCCAATATAGTGTAGTTGCATCTGCTACGTTAGTTGTAGTAACGTTGAATGTTAGCGCACTACCTTCATTTACGTTGTTTGCTGCTGGCGCAACGGCATAAGTTGGAGGCACAGCCGGCGTTGTACTTGTGTCATTAATTGTAACACTTTGCGTCACGCTCAATCCATTCAGTGTCATTAAGAAGGTTTCTACACCTTCAGTTGTAGCGTCAGCTGTTACACTAAATGTAGCAGTTGCGGTATTATTATTTACAGTAAAGTTACCGACTAAATTAGCGCCAGCAATATCTGCACTAGTTACGCCTGTAATTGTATAAGGAACAACTGTTCCGTTTGTTACATTAGTAGTTGTTAATGTAATTGTAAACTGATTACCTTCGTCAGTTGATATAGTAGAGCTCGATAATGAGTATGTAGCTGCCGCTCCCTTAGTAGTTCCTAATGTAAGTTGTACGTTACTGTTAAATTTATTGAATAAAAATTTATTGTTGCCGCCAGCCAAACTTCGATAGTCGGCATAATCGTTATTCAGTCCAGTAGAATACAACTGATTTGTCTTAGCAGTATCGTTAATCCAAGAAACTCCTTGTGCAGGAGTGATACTCGGTTTTATCTGTGCGTATAGTGCTAACACTCCAGCTACTTGAGGTGCAGCCATACTTGTTCCGGATATGTTTGATATTCTAAAATTTGTGTCGGTAGGATATTCGCCATCTCCACCAAAAACGTTTACGTTAGATGCTGCCGCCATTATATTTGTGCCAGGTGCAAATACACTAACTCCAGGTCCGGTTTCAGAACTTATTGCTTTCTGTTCTGATCCACCAGAATGTATTGTACTATCCACATTACCAACTATGTGTGCTTCTTCATCGTGCGGCGAACTTCCTCTATTATAGTAAACATTAGTCGGAAAAGCAATATAAGTGCCTGTTAAGTTATTATCGTAATCCACTCCGCCTTCGACGTCAATTTTATGATAATTATTACCTGCTGCAATTACAACATGAATACCTGCATCTATCATTTCTTGTAAATCAGCGTCTACACTAGCAATTCTTACATTTGTTTTATACCTACTACCATCAAACAATGGTATTAGTCCTTTAGATGTCAGCTCACTTGTTTGGTCTATATCTGTTCCTGTGTAAGTAACGCCTCTATATTCTATTGCAGATAAACTAGACCAATAACTAGAATAGCCCCAACTCATATTTACGATAGTAGGACGCTTATGTCCTGTTACAGGATCAATTGGTTTATTATTGTGCCATTCTTTGACAACGTCAAAACAATCTGAAATAGGAATTCCACTATTAGGATCTGTAGGACCTTTTAATCCGTCTACTTTAAGTGCATAAATTCTAGCATTTTTTGCCCAACCATAAGTTTTACCTGCTATAGTAGAGCCTACATGAGTGCCATGTCCGTGATAATCTGTATAAAAGTCAGTTGGAAAAGTACCAGATAACCCGCTTTCGCTATACCAGTCAATTTCCTGTAGACGAGAAACACCACTTGCATCTTGCCATTCTGGATGATTTGCTTGTATTCCGGTATCGTGAACAACAATGTCGACACCTGTGCCGTCTAACGTGTAATTATAATCGCCGCTAACAGTTGATCCAGTATAAGGATTAGTTTCTTCGTTACACCTACGTAATCCCCAGTTTACAAAATCTCCTACATCCTCTGTAGTTTTAGTAAAATTTCCAGGCTGTGATGCTCTTAAGCCTAATTCAATATCTTTCCTATGTTCAGGAGGAAGTTCTACATCGTAGACTCTTGGGTCATTGCGCAAGGTGTCTGCTTCAGTTTCAGTTAGCATGTAGTGCGTGTTACGTTTTGATCCAGGACGAGGATTAGCAACAGATGCGCTACGGTTAGGTACTGCGCCAGTACCTATAGTTGAAACCATCTCAGCATCAAATGCTCGATAATCAACATTTCTATGTAATGTTACGATATATTCTTTTTCACTCATGATTTATTCCTAATAGTAAATTTATTGAACTATTACTATTTACTTACTTTGAGCCGGAAGAATATAATCATACTTTATCATTCCGCTGTCTACACTAATCATCATTGCACCTTGACTAGAAATACTCATAGTCAAATCACCGTCTAGATTAAGAATAGCTTGTACAGCAGCCACCGGCCAACTCCATGCATTGCTAAGAGTACCTTCTACGTCTGTCTCGAACACAAAACTACCTGCGTGTGTACTTGCATCACCAAAGTAGAATACTAAGTTACTGTCTTCTGTCTTTACAGTAAATACGGTTTCTTCTGAGTGTGCCGCTGCTTGTAATTTCATTCGTGAAATAGCAGCCATAGTAGGTTGGAACACAACGTCCCAAGATGCACCTTTGAACTTTACAGTCTTTAGTTTTTCTTCAATGATTGCTTTATTCATAAAGCGGTAGTCATTTTGGAAATCGCCTGTTGCGTTTTCAAAGTGAATGTGTGTTGGAATAGTTTCATCATTGCGCTCTGCTTCAATAACAGCAATGTTTGCGTTGTCCTTGTACTCTGGATTTTTAAGATGCAGTGCAAGTTTATCTAAATTCGGCATACCAAAAGTGCCAGTAAACTCTGCAACAGGTGAACGAGTTTTAGCAGATAATATCACCGAACGATCCTCTGCCATTGCATCAATTTGTGTATCTGCTTCGTTGGTTACTTTAACTAGACTGAGGAAGCCTAGTGCATGTGTATGTGCTACTACATCTTGTAAAATATCTTTCATGTGCCTTAATCTCCATTATAGATTGCTTATTAAATTATATTAGTAATGCCTTGATTTGTCAAGAACTTTTTTACATCGTATTTAGGTTCAAACCCTAAACTCTGTATTTTTTCTATCCGCGCTTGAGTGAAACTTCTTTCGTGCTCAGTATTTAGACGGATCGGAACATTTGGTGCTAAATGTTGGACAGGTACTGCTACACCTGTTCCAATATCTAGGATACCCGTTACGTCACTGTTTATTAATATTTCTATAGCATCACAAAGATCTTCAATATGCACAAAGTCACGCCTGTGTTGAGTAACATATTCTAGTGTGCCATTTAACAGCTTGTGTATGAACATGTTTTCTCTAGGTGTTTCACTGTAAACAGTGTGGAATCTCATTCCTACAGCATTAGAATGCACTCGGGCAAGTTCGTCACAAATGTGTTTGCTCATAGCGTAAGGGTTCAATTCGGGCTCGTATGCGCTACTAGAGCTAGCATACAGCACTCTAGCAGTTGAAAAGCGTTCTAGCATACGTTTTGTTACTTCTACATTATTTCGCCAGTAAGCACTAGGATTTTTAACGCTTTCTCTTACGCCACTTTTGCCAGCAAGATGTATAACAATGTCAGGAGTGATGTCTAACGGACAGTCGTATAAGTCTTTGCCGTCCTTTAGATCAATACAGCATAGATTATATTTTCTTTCTAGCTTTTGCTTGAGGTGACTTCCTATAAAGCCTCTATATCCCGTGAGTAAAATATTCATAGAATTAATTCATTTAATGAGTCTTTATTGCCAATCTCCCCTTTAAAGAACGTGTTAAACGCAAGACTAATCCTGCAAGCATTTTCTTCTTTAATAGGGTCAACTGAATGAACAGTGTCAGAAGGAAATAAAATTAACATTTTTTCTTGTACAGGGAAAATATTTACGTTTGAGTTATATTTGTTAGGTTTGTTAGACGATATACAAAATATTGGATCAAATACAGATTTATGAAATACAATACTGTCTTCCTGAATTGTTTTAAAATAAAAAACTCCGCTAAGATAACTATTAGGGTGCCGATGGACGTGATGATAATCTCCGGTGTACGAATAATTTAACCAGCTTTGAGTAATATAAGGATCAATAGTTGTGTTTGGACTAATTGTAGTATCCCAGTATTCTTCGATTTTGGCTTCTATAAATGTTTTTAGTTGGGCAAATCGTTTGTCTGTATCTAATATATGGTTAGCAACACTGGTATAATTTCCTTCATTTTTGTTCAATGTTTCTTCGTAATCGGAGATAGCTTCATGTTCAGCTGGCAGAAACTCCCTATCCAAATAACACGATGCTACTGGTGTAGGGAATATAGACACTACATTCATATCATCCTCCAAAGTCAAACAAACTTGAGAATGTGGTGTGTTGTTTTGTATCCTCTAATGGATAGTTAAGCACACCAATCAAGTTGTCTAACTTATTATCAATAATAGTTTCTGCCATAGCTGCGTCATCAAACGGAAGTTCTTTGAACCAATCCGGAATACGTAATTCGTCTGTAGGATATGCAACACTTGTATAGCCTAGTGGATTTTGTTTTAGTTTGCAAACAATAACTTTCATACCATCCACAATCTCTTGCGAGTACTTGTCACCGTTCATGCGCTTGAGTGTATTCCAGTTGAGACTTGCTCTTACGTGTCCAGGCATGTTTGCTTTACCTTGCTTCTCTTCTAAGCGACGATAATGTCCAACTTTGTTTGCACGTTTGGGAGATCCTTTCTCCCAGCCAGGACGCTCTGAGAACTCTTTTCGAAATACAGTAATACGTTCTAGTATATCTTCTTGCGGCACATCTGTAAGTACCATAAGTAATAATTCACTTAGAAACTCTTGCATAAACACAGGCGTATCTGACCTACGCAAGTCTAAGCCCATTGCTTTTACTTTGCCAGGCTTGCCGTCGAAATCTCGACGTACACCTTCGTCATCATACACAAGGATAGCATAACGTTTTTTAGTAATAAACAATCCTGAACTGCCTACAATTTCACGTCCAGCCGCAATAACTTCTGCACGACTTTTTGGACAGTGAAATGCTTTGCTCATAAAACTTACAAACGTGCCGTCTACTGCTTCACACACCTGTTCATAGAGTTGTGTAACGTTTTCCTTGTTCCAAGGAATGTTGCCTGCCTTAATATCATCTTCGAGTGTAGTGTATGCTGAGAAATACACAGAGTCAGTATCACCATATATAACCGCTTTGCCTATATGATCATATTCTCCTGTAATACAGTTGTTTACTTCAGCACTCATGTGCTTAACAATTTGTCTGCCTGTTAGTGTAGTACTCTGTCCTATACGCTTGTCAAAGAACCTGCAACCAGGATTGAGAATAGCTCCATACAAACTGTTCAAGTTAATCTTTTTAACCAACTGTCGCTTGTCCCAAAATGCAATTTCTGTGTCGTTTCCTGCTTCCTGAGCCTTTTTCTTCATACCCTGAAGCTCTTTTCGTTCTGCATACCAACGCTTCAATATTCCAGGAATAACGCCTTCAAATTCTGTAGTAAAGATAGTACCGTTAGCACTAAGCATCCATGGCATCTGGCTATCAAAGATTATTTTATAGATTTCAGCACCACTTAATACGTCAACTCTACCATCTTCCCAGTCAATTGTAAGTGCAACATCCTTACGTTGTTCCATAACTGCGTCATATTCTTCGACATTAAAACGGCCTTCCCAACTACCTGCAAATGATTTCTTCTTTAGGCCCATATCTTCTTTGATACGTTCTTCAGTAATCTCAGGCCGTATCTGTCCTACAATAGTTTCCGGAGCCATATTCAACGCACGAATTACACTAGGATATAGTGAGTTTAAATCCATTGACCCAATCCACTGGTGCAACCCTTTTTTCGGAAACGCAACATAAGCGCCTGCCGCTTGAGTATTTTCATCATCGCGCTTTTTTCGATTGGGAACTTGTAAACCTCTATGATGTGCTTCGTTGATGATTGCTTGTTCTGTAACTGCAACAGCACCCATTGTTGTTTGTAGCAACACAGTATTTGCATGTGCAAGTTCGTTGCTAAGATCAATAAAACGTAACTTCTTATCTAGTTTGTCAAGTAGTGCGGTATCTTGAATGTTATATTCAATAAACTTACGGAAGTCTTGATTATATAATTGATCAAGTGTACCTTCATACGCAACTTTGTTTTCGCCAACTTCAATTTCGCCAATGGCATCTAATCGATATGTGTGACGTTCTTCATATGTGTACTTACGATATAGTTCTAAACTGTCTAAGTGTACACGACCCACCAAGTCAAATGTTTCTGCTGCCTTACCATAACGCTCATATTCACGTTTTTTAGGAAGTTGTCCCCATAAACAAAAACGTCTTGTGTCGTCCTTGCTTAGTACACGACTTGTTCTGTTTACAGTATACGGAATATCATAACCCTCACTGTTCCAACCCGATAAAATATCAGCATCTTCAATTAGTGTTAAGAACGTGTCAATCATGTCACCTTCACGTTCAAACAGCATTACATTGTCAATGCCTTCTAGTTCTTTTTCAGCTTGCTCCATTGTAAGTGTCTTTGGAGGCACTGCTAAACAGATCATTGTTTCCATCCATTGTAAGTATACAGAGATACTTGTAATAGGCATAAACGGATCACTAGGATCAGCAAAGCCTTTCTCCGGATCAAAGTCTGTCTCAATATCAAAGAACGCAATGTTTAGTTTAGGAGCATCTTGATTAAGATAGTTCTCACTCAAACATTGGAATATAGGATTAATATCGCTTTCAAACAGCTTCTTACTGTTATTGATTGCAACTTCTTTGCGAAAGTCTTTTGTGTTCTTACACACAATACGACTTAGAGGATCACCGTACACACTCTTGTACTTGCCTCGTTGGTCTTCATAGTAAAAAGTATATTTTGCTTGATATTCTTGGAAGTGCCGTTTTCCGTCTCTACGTTCCACAGCACGAATAATGTCTGCGTCTCTATCAAAGTACGCATCTACGTAACTCAATGTTTTCTCCTTTGTTGTTTATGGCCAACTGTACCTTCTACATGCTCGTAAGTGAGCGACTCTATGATATTTATTAATACCAGCCCATTGCACGACCAAAGCCGAATACGTGTAAACATGCAAAGTAACTGGTCATTACTAATGGCCAACCTGCACCTCTACGTAAAAATGCAACAACGCTTAAACAAGCACCTGTAAAACTTACTGGATAAATTAAATGCATAGGAGGATGTTGTGCTGTGATACTAATCCAGGTCATACTAACAAATACGCATGCACTAGCAACAGTTTCATAATAAAATGCAGTAGTATCGCTGGTATAACTTCGAATCCAGAATTCTTTTACTTTTTGCCAAAGTGTCATACTACTTGTCCTTACCTACAGTAACAACAAGCGTTTCAAGATCTTCAAAGTCTGAGTATACTTTATCCCAATCTGAATTTTTAGCAACTTTAATTGCTTTATTGATAAGTGCAGGTTTAACATCTAGTTCTTCTGCAACTGCTTTGACCGTCTCTTTAAGACCTTGCTGTAGATCTTCAACTTCTTGAAGTACAGTAACTCCTTCGGTTACTAGTTTCTCTAATTTTGCTTTTTCTTCTGCGCCGTAAGTTCTATCACTCATATAGTATCTCCGTGTATATGTAAAACTTAATTATACGCTAGATATAAGTGTTTGTCAAGAAAAGACTTTGAAATTATCAAATGCTCTGTCCCAACCAAAATACTGTGCCTTCCAGTCTGCTTGGTCGTCAGCGTTAAGGGTTATCCATTGATCTTTTTTCTTAAGAACTGCTTCGGCTTGGTGCTCCCAATCTGCACTAAAAATTAATTCTTCTGCCTTGCATTTACCTTCTTGTGCTTCTTCATAAGTCCAGTAATCTGCTTCTATGTGAAACAGTTCCATACAGCCGCCTGGGTAAACATAGTCGAGACTAAAGTCTATACCCCATTTAGGACGTATTGCTAGAAGTTTGTTTAGTTCAGGCTTTTGATGACTTAATCTAATGAGTTGTTCTTTTGCTTCATCAGCAAATTCCCAGCGGGTGCTTATCATTGAATGATCTACAACACAGTTAAACGTACTTTTTTGTATATCTACAACCCAATCTACGTGATTTGCAATATGGAATAAGTGCTGTTCTGAAATGTTAATGTTGTTATGTTTATAATATTCTTGTTCTAGTAAATTTATTTCGAATCCGTCCTTATCGAAATATTTCATTGATGTATCTAATACAAGTTTATCGTCTAGTGGTTTTGTAATACTTGCGTCTGGAGTAAAATAATTATTCTCTACTACCTTCAAATCCATTTTTTTGAAACTGCTTTTTCAGCAAGTTTGAGACGTAAAGATTCTTTGTAAGGACTATTTGCACTTTCAGCATGCATTGCAGCCATATGCTTCTTGTATTTTTTAGTACCTTTTTTGTGAGGTGATTTACCTTCAGCAACTTCACCTTCACTAAACTTCATATCGTATTCTAAATTATGATATACACTACCGATGTAGTCAGCAGCTTTTGTAATTTTAGCTTGTTGCCATCCTTCTAAGCCTTCTGCTTCGCTTACACCTTTTAGCATGTCGTGTAATTTAATAGCATATTTTGCAATTTTGTATAGATCAGCTCTAGCCATTTGCACTTCGTGGTCGCGTTCTGCCATTTGCGCCATGTCAGCTAAACCTTCATTAGTCTGTTCAGTCATTGTACACTCCGAGTAATAACAATATAATTGTATTTATCGTTTTATAGTCTTACCGCCCATAATATTTTTATTAACATCTAGTGCGTTTTTAGCAGTACCGTCAGAATTTTTTACTTGCGGAGCTTCTGGTGCACCGTATTTGCCTTTTTTTGATATCTTGCGTTTGCCACCCGGCACACTAGCAATAGATGCTATAGATCCTGCTGTTGTTGCTCCTGCCGTTGCCGACTCTGCTAGACCCCAACCCTTGCTTAAATATTCCTGTTCTTTGTCTTTATCTATAACAATAGTTTTGCCGTTTTTGCTAACCATTACTTCTTTGCTAGGATCTTTAAGTTGTCTAGTTTCTTTACGTTCTGTTATATCTCTAATTTTCATAACTGTACACCTTTTGTGTATTTATCGTGTTTGTTTGCAAAAAAATCCGCTACTCGTGCTAAAAATACTGGACCATGATGAGATAAATCTCTAGCATCACGATCCGGTTTTAAATCAGTATGATGACCATTGCTAAAAAGGTAAAATGGTATATTTTTATATTTTGCTATTAATTCTAGTGTTGCTATAGCATTCATATTGACTATCTGTCCAGTTCCCTCTAACGAATCTATAACGTCTAATTTTTGTTTTTCAGTTTTTATATAATTGTTATCTAACCAATTACGTAAGACAGACATTGTTTCATGACTGCGTCTCCAAAGTGCAATTCTTCCAGGCGGCGGCTCGAATACAAAAAATGCAGTTGGATTAGGTATATCTTCATCCATCCAATGCAACACATAATGCATAATTGCATCGAGGCCGAATGCAGGAATACCTAGATTATAAACTGGTTGTTTTAGTGTTCGTCCTAATACTTCAGGCCAACTTTGATGCTGGTCAACTCCTATACCAAAAGTATAGCTACATCCAAAACAAACTATTCCTGGTTTTTTATCCCAATGATCTCCCCTAAAACAATTACTATTGATTTTATAAGTAATTTTATTTTTTATTGGGCGCCTTTTGCGATCGGCAAATCCTAAATTTATTAATTTTTGTCTAGCAATAGGATTTTTCATATTTCGATTAAACGTGTCAAGACAATCGCTAGGAATCCATTCGGTTATGAAATAATTATCGTTGTCTTTTCTAATTTCATTCAATAATTGAAGTGGCTGTCTTGCAGTTCCACTTACTGCAATTGCATCAAGATAAATTTTTTTTGTAATTTCTGGAATCATACAGTTATTTATAACTGCTAAGTTGGAGCTTAGATTTTTCTTATACAAGTAAAGAGAAATGCATCAACATCTATTTTCGCTCTAAAGGTTTCGTCACAAAACTCGTTGCCTTTTAGTATGTCTACTTTAGGTAAATCGCCGTCCTCGTGCGTTACAGTAATAATACCACAGCCACCGGTAACACAAAAGGCTATAATTAAAAATAGGCCTTTCATATAATTATTTAACAAAAAAGTGTAAATATTACTGATTAGACATTCTGTGGTTTACTTCTGCGTGTTTTGCTTCATCTGCTCTTACACACTTTATCATATCTGATAATTTAGCATCTTTTTGCAAACCATAATACTCTATTGCCAGTTGTGGTGCTGGTGGATTAGGCAGTTGGTTATTTTTGATCATTTCTAAATAATTAGTATAACTACGTACTGCTTCTTCTTCAAAGTATGCTATCATTTTATGTGCAGTTTTAGGAAACAAAACATACATTACAAAGTAAAACACCCAAAATATTGCTTGTGCAAATAACACTAGCAATCTCTCGAACCAATTAGGTTTTGCAATTTCTATAAAAAACATCAAGTGCATACGTTCATTTTCTGCTTCTGCTAGCAGTTCACGTATAATAGGACCATATCCAGTTTTCATTTGACGTAAACTTCTTAAGTGTAGCCACATACCTGCTACTATGCCTGGCACACCTGCGATTGTTTCTAATACAACTGCTCTATGACCATATCTTTTTCTAAAAAATGCATCAGCAAAAAGGCGGAAAAACTTAGTCATTGACATAGCAGTTACGTCTGATATTTTTTCAGTATAAGTCACTTTTTTCCTCTGTTATGCGAGATCTTTTGCAGGTTCTTCCATATTATCTTTAAATAACGGAAGTTGTCTTTTAACAAAATTAGTTATAGGATCAACAATGTATGGTTTTGCCTTTTTAAACAACCATACTGTGCCGCCTATCAAATACAGCCACGCAACAATAGTAGCAACATTGCCCAAACCTAAGCTAAGTAGCCAGGAGCCCACCATTTTTGTTGCAGAAATAACTTCAGGTAGTGCAAGTCCGATTGTCTCGAGGCCCTTAGCAATAATTTCAGTAATTATTTCTATGGGAGCATCAGCCAACCCTTCTGGCTCGTAACTCTTAATAAAATCAATAAACCCGTCCCAGCCTTGTTCTAGTTTATCCATAAATGCTGTGTCTACTTTATCGCCAGCAGCATAATCAATTCCAGGAATTTCCATTCCTAAAAATGTGGTAGGGTCAGTCTTAATGTTCAAACTATCAATAAGAACATTATATAGTGTTACAGCCGCAGCGCCGATGCCTATCATTAGTGCTTGCATGGGCTTAAACAAAATTGTACTAATAATCATCCAAACCAATTTATTAATATTAACAAAAACAAATTCTGGTGCGCCCTTAATTCCAGCCCAAATATTTCTTACTATTTGTTTTATACTATCAAAAAAACTGTCACTGAGTTTTTCTATAGCACTTTCTGTACCAGGCGTGTTGTATTTCTTTTTAAGGACTTTTTCAACTTCTTTTTTAGCGGAGCCTAGATCACCTTCTGCTAGATAATTATTCCAAAAACCTTCAAACAATAGTTCTTGCTCTTCGGATAGCATAGCTCTAGGAATATAATCAGTTTCTTCTTTGATTACACCTGCTAGATATTGTATTCTTCCTAAATCTTCAGTAATCATTTCTTTTTCCTACCACCTTTCATATTAAGACACCAGTGATACATTTTTCCTTTCTCGCCACTATATTTAGCAGCCTTTTTACGCAGGCTTGTGACACTGCCTTTACAACTAGCACCTGCACGTTTTACACGGCCTGGTCTGCTTTTGCCTTTTTTCTTACCATCAGCAAAGTTTTCAGTAGCCACTAATCTATCACCAACATCTGTAACTTTTAGTTTAGTGTATTTGGATAAATTATCCCAAATCTTTCTACCGCCAGGTGTTTGATGTGCGTCACTGTAAAGTTTGCCGTACTTTTTAACCAAGTAAGCATACACATCTGTTGCTTTAACTGTGCCATTGCTTCTCACATTGCCAATTGCAACACCATCTTGGTATTTGTCAAATGCCACATAAAACACTGCACTATCATTAGCATCAACCAAAAACATCAGTGTAGTAGGACCTTTAGTAACTGTTACTATGTCGTAAGATCCTAGTTTACCTGCTTTAACTGGCTTGCCCATACTAGGAGCGTGTGTATGATAAAAGTAATCAATGCTGTCCTGTTTGCCTTTGGCATCCAATTTCATATCACCAAAATCTTTAGGTCCTTCGTCTATACTCTTGCCTTTTACTTTACCGTCAGCAAAGTTTTCTTCTAATACTGCAACCTCATCGGGTACTTCAAACTGCCACACAATGGCTTTTCCGTGTTTGGCCATCATTGCTGTTAGTCTGGTGTTGCCACCTATAAGCTCTTTGTAACCGTCACTGTATACAGCAACAACAGGTAACTCGACGTCACCTTTTTCCACTTGTGCTAGTGCACGTTTTTGTTTTGCTGGATCAAGTGTTTTAAAACTATCGGGATCAGCGGCGTCTGTGTTGTTAATATCACTTGCATCAGTTATGGTAACTGCTTTGCCTTTACTGGCAAGTTCTATCCATGCTGCTTTACCAATCTTGCGGAACTCTGGATAACGCTGTGCTTCGTCCCACTCTATATCCAGTTGTGGCTCTACATAACCGTCAGCAAAGTTTTCGTCTACTTTGTCGCCTTCTGTAACATTATTGCGTATCACAATTATACCACAAGCAAGTCTATCGCCAGCGTTGCCGGTCTTCCTTGACTCAGCATCGCCGCCTAGTCCGAGATCATCTTCATCTGCATGTACAACGATAGCTCTACCCACAACACTACGTTCGCCTACTAAGTCAACTCTTTCTGCCTTAATAGTAAATTCTGCTACGCCGTCCTCGTTAGCTGTGATGTTACCTAAGTCGCCTACATGGCCGTTTTCGAGGTCTCCATGATCGACTCCGTCTGGATTATAATGTCCACCAGCAGAATCGCATCCCTGGCTTAGATCGCCGTACTCGTGTATATGAAAACCGTGCTTGCCTGGCTCTAACCCCCGAATGGTGCCCTTTATAAGAGTCGGACCACCGGCCGGGTCTTGAATGAGGAGTATTAGTCCTTCCGCAGTGTCTGAATGCTCAAGTGTTGATTGAGCAAT
>Ga0233438_10003586_pt1 | contig 14251 bp, 12 predicted proteins | sample SI_123_September_FD_182720 | JGI IMG/M metagenome (GOLD analysis project Ga0233438, IMG submission 182720) | Seawater microbial communities from Saanich Inlet, British Columbia, Canada - SI_123_September2016_10_MG | ecosystem: Environmental > Aquatic > Marine > Inlet | place: Canada: British...
AAAAGTTAGTGAAGATGTAATTACTGGCTTGTATATATACTCATTTATTTGATCAAAATCTAACTCTTCATAACAAGAGTTGAATACCAAGAAACAGCAAATTATACTTATTCTAAGTATACTTTTCATAATTAAATGTTTAAGTTTTAACGTTATTACAATTATAGATATTGCTTTAATTCATTCAGTGCTGTAATACTTTCAATATCTGAATTATCTATAGTCTTATTATCAAAATTACAATGAATTGCTTTTATTCCAGAATTGATTGCTCCATAAATATCTGCTTCAATACTATCTCCAATCATTATTGAATTATTTTTAGTTGCATTTGCTTTCTCTAGAGCAAATTCAAAAACTCTAGGATTTGGCTTTTTAACACCCACAGATTCTGAGGTAACAATCACATCAAAATAATCTAGAATTTTAGAAGACGCCATCTTTTTCGCCTGAATTTCCTCAAATCCATTGGTTATAATGTGCAAGTCATACTTGTCTTTCAGGTAATCTAGTATTTCGAAAGTACCAGCAAATAAATGGTTAAAATGAGGCAGAAAATCGATATATTCAATAGCTATGATATCTATTAAATCGTCAGATATTTCAAAATTAATAGCATCAAAAGTATTTTTTAGTCTACGATATCTAAGCTCACTCTTTGTAATTTTTTCTTCTCTGTAGAGCCTCCAAAACTCTAAATTTAAAGGTTTGTAGACTTCTAAAAACTTGTCTAAATCAATTATTATTTTTTGTTTTTCAAATACTTTTTGAAAAGCCAAATCAGAATTTTTTTCAAAATCCCAAAGTGTGTGATCTAAATCAAAAAATACGTGCTCTATCTTTGCCATTTTCCTTTATATTTGAATTCACTATTTAGTTAAGTAATATGCAACTATTTTCTTTTTTAAAAAAAGAGTTTGTAAAAAATGTTTTGACATTAATTACGGGCTCTGCATTAAGTCAAGTTCTTATTTATGCCTCTATTTTATTACTTACTAGATTATTTTCTGCAGAGTTGTTTGGTATTTATGTACTCTTCTCTTCAGCCACAATAATTCTAAAACCCTTGGCTACCTTACAATTCGAGTTTTCGATTGTATTGCCTAAAAAGGATGAAGATGCTATTAATCTATTTGTTTTTTCTACTTTGATTTTAATTTTATACTGTTTTCTTTTATTGCTCATCATTGTAATTTTTAAAATAGAAATCTTAGCATTTTTTAATATATCATCTCTTTCAAAATTTATTTACTTGCTGCCTTTGAATGTTTTTCTATTTGGCTTAATTTCTAATTTTGATTATTGGAATAATAGAAATGATAATTTTAAAGCAATCTCTAAAGGTCTTTTGGTAAAATCATCTACTATGAGTGCTACACAAATAGCAACTGGATATTCCACTTATGGTACTTTAGGATTGATACCAGGAATGCTTTTGGGTCACTTATTACAATTAGTGTATTTATTAAAAACATCTTTTAATAGTATACAAGTTTTATTCAAGAATGTATCTCTCTCTAGGATGATTTTATTGGCAAAGAAGTATAAAGACATTCCTATTTTTAATTCCATGATTAACCTTACCAATAATCTTTCTAATGAATTGCCTGTTTTATTGATTACAAAATACTTTGGCTTAACCAGTTCTGGAATTTATGGTTTAGCTGTAAAGTTTATGAGAGCACCCATTGGTGTTGTACAACAATCTGTTAACCAAGTGTTTTTTAATAAGGCATCCAAAATCTATAATGACCAAGAAAATTTATACGAACTTGTTTTAAAAACAGCCAAGCACCTATTAATAATTAGTGTAATCATTTTTAGTCCGTTATTAATCTTATCATTTTACCTAGAATTTTTATTTGGAGAAGGTTGGAAAAATGTTGGTATATATGCAAGGATTTTAATTCCGTGGTTATTTTTTGCTTTTTTAAGCAATCCTTTAAATTCTTTAATATTGATTTTAAACAAGCAAAAAATAATGGCTGTTTTAGATTTTACTTTGCTTGTATTTCGATTTTTAGCATTATTTTGTGGTTACTATTTTTATAATGATGTTATTATAGCTTTAGCCTTATTTTCAATAGTAGGCATGATTTTTAATATTGTTATCTTTATCTATTTACTGCAAACATCAAAAGAAAAAAAGATTGCTTACTAATAACAATATTTACTTAAAGTTTAACCTCGGTTTCAAATGGTATAGCTCAAAATCTATAGCTGTAAAAGGGTATTTTTATGTTAATGATGTTTTCTATGAAAAAGAAGAGGCATTAATTTATTTAGAAACCTCGATTCAAGATAAACTAGATTTTAACAAACGAATTGAAACTCTAAATGGCGTTTTCACTTTTATTTATTTAGCAGAAGAATCTATTTTTATATATTCAGATATCACAAGAAGTTTTCCAATATTTTACACTCAACAAAACGATGAAATATTTCTTAGTGACGATATTTATTTTTTAAAATCAAAATTTGATATTCAAGAATTTGATCCACTTTCAGAAAATGAATTTAAAGGAGCCAATCATACTTTTGGAGATAAAACATTATTACAGAAAGTATTTCAAATTCAAGCCAGTGAACTATTAGAAATTAAAAAAAGTGTTATAGTTCATAGTAATTTTAAATTTACATACGCCATTGAAAAAGAAAGCAATTTAAATGCGATCGATTTAAGGCAAAAAGCTATTGATAGCTTTGAAAATAGTTTTAAACGTTTAATAAAATCTATAGATAACAAAACAGCTGTAGTACCTCTAAGTAGTGGTTTCGACTCACGATTGATAATCACTATGTTAAAGAAGTATAACAAAGAAAATGTTATTTGTTATACATATGGTAAATCATCAAGTTTTGAAATTAAAAAATCGAAAAAAGTAGCTGAAATTTTAGGATATAAGTGGATTTTTATAGAGTATGATGAAGCTTTAACGAACAACTATTTAAATACCAATGAGTTTAAAAATTACATTGAATTTGCAGGTAAGCTTTCCTCAATGCCAAATTTACAAGAATACTTTGCAGTTAAGGCACTAAAAGAAAAAGAATTAATTCCTTCTAATTCAGTTTTCATTTCAGGTTATGCAGGTGATGTTTTAGGAGGCAGTGAGTACTTACACAGTATGCCAAGAGATATAAATCATCATGAACTAGCAGAAACAATTTTTGAAAAAAAACTGACTAATTACAATTTTAGTAACATTGAAAAGAAAGAAATTCAGGCAGATATTCTTTCTAAGCTTTCTAAATTTAATACCAACTTTCAGAATAAGTTAGGACAAACAATTTTAGATGACCATAATCTAAGAGAAAGAATCGCTAAATATATATTTAACTCTGCTAGCTATTATGCTTATTTTGGGTATGAATTTCGTTTTCCTTTTTGGGATAAAACATTATTAGATTTTTTTAAAGAAGTACCAATCAAATACAAATACAACAAAGGTCTTTTTAATGAAGTTTTAATCAATGCTTTTTTTAAACCATTTAATGTTTATTTTGAGGAAGATTTACAATCAAAACCTAAAAGCAAATTATCAAAAAAAATAAAAAAACAGTTAAAACCTTTTTTACCTACTTTTATAAAAGAAAAGAAAGTAAGATTTAATGACTGGAATAATTATGAATTGATTACAGATCAAATGCTATTGTTTTTAAAAGACAAAAATGTAAAGGTGCATAGATCTTATAATAATTACAATGAAATCATTACACAATGGTATATTTATATTTCTAAAAACGAATTGGGTTAAATGTTTAAAAAACTAGATTTTTTCTTTTTTGGCTGGATTATAAACAGTGTATATCCTAAATACTATAGACCAAAATATGGCTATCAACGTTATTATATTTTGTTCTTTCATTATTTTATACCTCAAAAAATATTTCGCTTAAATCCAAAAGTGAAATGGCCTGTGCATTTCACATCAAAAGTATTATCTCCAGAAAAGATTCAGAAAGGAATTCTATGTGATCCAGGTGACAATCACAACAACTATATTCAGGCCAACAATGGTATTATTTTTGGTTCTAACATTGAACTTGGTCCTGGAGTATCTATTATCTCATCAAATCATAAAACTGATAATCTAAGAGAACATACAAAAGGGAAACCAATTACAATCGGAAATAATGTTTGGATTGGAGCAAACTCAACTATTTTACCAGAAATTTCTATTGGTAATAATGTAGTTATTGGCGCGAATTCATTGGTTAATAAAGATATTCCTGACAATTCAATCGCAGTTGGCAATCCATGTAAACCAATCAAACAAAAAGAAAAATACACAGAAAATTTATCTCAAATTGTGTTTAACAAAAGTGTACCCAATAAATATAAAATGTTTTTAAGCACTAATGCTTAAAAAACTTTACAAAAGCAACCAGTTTATTATATTTTATTTGCTGATATTCTTTTGTTTCTGATCCAAAACTTAAAAAATATTTAGCGATACTTTTCATAGAAGAGCCTCCAAAATTAAAGAAATGATACTTGTTATGATACTTCTGAATGGCAGTATGAATTAGAAATGTATTTTCACCATTTTTCCTGAAATTAAAATCGGTAGAAGATACTAAAATTGTTACTACGTTTTTATGTTTTAAAAAATATCCAGAAGCTACCAAATCATTATTATTATTATAAATAGACAACACCTCTCCTACTTTCTTTGCAATACAAATAGTTAATAATTGTAATAAATTAGAATAATCTTTTTCTACTATAAAAGGTGTTCTTTGTCCTACATTATTCTTAAATAATTGTATTAACTTTTTTGGATCATCATTCCATTTTACTTGGAGTTCTGCTTTAGCTGCTTTTTGCAAGTCCTTTTTTCTATCCTTTCTAAAACCCTCAAGTATTTTGTTAGCATCTCTATTTAAATCTAAGACTTGCATTTGTTTGTTGACCAAAAAAGAAGAATCGTGTTGAATACTATTATCAATATTCAATTTACTTTCTGCAAATTTAAATTTAGACAACAATACTTTATAAAACTGTTGAAAATCGACATCCTCATCAGTTGAAAAAAGACCTAATTCCAATATCCAAAAAGGTGGGTACGCATATTTAATTCCATATTTCCTTCTCCAACAAATAGGCATAACAGCTTTATAATCCTCTAAAACTAAAACACCCCAATTATCGGCAACAATGTCTAAGTACCAAGAAAATGCATAAACCCTTGATTGGATAGCTTTTTCTATACAATCATCATATTTAGCGACTTCTAAATCTTCTCTTTTAACGTATTTTACCATCTATGAAGTAACTATTTTTAACATAGATTCATACAAACGTTTCCAGCCTTTCCACCTTAAATAATCACTTAATGTTTCATTATGAAATAAGGTAATAAATGTACCATTTACAGCTTTTACCTCATTTCTTAAATCTCTAATTTTACCCAAAGATTGTTTTGGGGTCAATTTCATATAATCGTTTAAAGTGGTATCCATTAAAGCAAATGGAAAAACCTTTAAAGGAGTTTGAATTTCAAAATCTAAATCGTAAAAATAAAAAGGAGTACACGTACCTGCTCTAAAACCAACATTGCCAGCATAACCCATAGAATAATCTTCCTCTATTTCTAAATCTATTAAAAGTTGATAGGTTTCCGGTAAGCTAAATCTTAAGTAATGTTGCCTAGAACTTTCAATAGGAGTATTCGTTATCGTTTCTAAACGTTCTTTTTCTTTTTTAATTAATGTAGCATTTTTCATAGAAAAATAAGAAGGATGCAAACCTACTCTGGCGTAATCTACCATTTCTTTAATCAATAATCTATATTTACTTTTAGAAAAAGAAACGTTAGTATCAAAAGTTGTGTAATCACCTACTAAAAAAAAGAAAATTGTTTTAACATTATAAGTATTTTGTAATCTTAATATGGTATTAAATGTGTTGTAAGGATCGTTCTTTAAATTTAAATTTACAGCTAACCTATTAATAACATTTAATATCCTAAATTTAAATATGTCATTCAAGTAACCTCCTACATTTCTTACAAAACTTTTATGCTTATAAGCAAAAGCATTGTCTATATCTACTGTAGAAATATAATTATAGCTTCTTCTGGTGTATTTATATTCTGGAAATTTCTGTTTTAAAACTTTTAGAAATTTAAACGCCCAAATATCGACTACAGGTTTTTCTAAAAATCCTTTTTTAAAAGCTAAACTTTGTTCTGCAGTAAACCTACCATGTTTATCCTTTACATGAGGCAAATACTCTTCATAACGAGATATTAAATAAAAGCTAGCCGCAAAAATATCGTATGGAATTGATGATTTTGAATTGGTTGCAAAAAAACAAGGCACATTTTCCCAATTACGAATAATAATATCTAAATCGTTAACACCTTGCTCAAAAAGTAACTCGTTGCTTTTAATAAAAAATTCGTTTCCTAAAGGTGTTTTTGCATAACTAATCTTAGGGCCGTTATGTGCAACAAATTCCTCTACTTTACTTGTAAAACTTAAAGGAATCAATAACGTTCTTGTTACTATATGCTTAAAAATATAGCGAACTCTAGGTGTTATTTTATGTGAATAAATTAAAATCATTGTCTTTGTTAGTTTGCAGTCTAATTGTTTGTTTAGAGTAAATTATGGACTATATCTGCTAACTTATTTATTACTTACTACAAAACTCCCTCATCTGCAAAGCTAAAATACCATTTTTCGGTAATTATAAGATGATCTAAGAGTTTTATATCTAAAGTTGAACCAGCTAATTTTATTTTTTCTGTAAGTTGTTTATCTGCTTGGCTTGGTTCTAATTTTCCTGATGGATGATTATGACACACAATCATACCTACAGATGCCAACTCTAAAGCTCTTTTAAACAATAATCTAACATCTACAATTGTAGCCGTTAATCCTCCTTTACTCATTTGGATTTTAGCCAAAACTTTATTTGAATTGTTTAAAAATAACACCCAAAACTCTTCATGTTCTAAATCTCCAATAATGGGTTGCATTAATTCAAATACTGCTTTACTGCTTGTAATTTTTGGTTTCTCTAAGGCCGTTTCCAATTGTCTTCTTTTCTCCAGCTCTAAAGCTGTAATAATAGAAATTGCTTTTGCCTCTCCTATTCCTTTAAAAGTAGAGAGCTTCTCTACAGATAGTTTGGCGAGTTCGTTTATATTGCCATCAACCGTTTGTAAAATTCGTTTAGATAAAGCTACTGCACTTTCTTGCCTATTTCCAGAACCTATTAAAATAGCAATCAGTTCTGCATCAGATAAAGTTGATTTTCCTTTAGCTAATAGTTTCTCGCGAGGTCTATCATCCAAAGCCCAGGATTTTATTGTGAGTTTTTTCATGGTTGAATTTTTTCTAAAAATACCAAAAAATGACCTTTAAAAAAGAAAAAACCTTTTTAAAAGAAGTCTTTGTATACTTTTGTATCTTTGTAGCTCGTTACTATTATTTTTATATGAAAATTATTATAGCAGGCGCTGGAGATGTAGGTTTTCATTTAGCAAAATTACTTTCTTATGAATCTCAAGATACTTATATCATAGATTTTGATGGGGAAAAATTAAACTATATTAACAACCACCTAGACGTAATTACTCAGAAAGGAGATGCCACCTCAATTAAATTATTAAAAGAAATTGGTATTGATTCAGCAGACCTACTTATTGCTGTCACAGATAGTCAAAATACAAATTTTACCATCTCTGTTATTGGTAAATCTTTAGGAGCAAAAAAAACAATTGCACGTATAGACAATCCTGAATTTTTAAATGATTGTGAGGTAGATTTCTCTAAGTTTGGTTTAGACTTTATGATTTCACCACAAGAATTAGCAGCAAACGAAATTAAATTACTATTAAATCAATCTTCATTTAACGACACTGTTGCTTTTGAAAGCGGCCTTTTTAATGTAATGGGTACTGAACTTACCTATAAATCTCCATTGGTTGATTTGACCGTCAAAGAAGCCAAGCAAAAGTTTTCTAATGTTGATTTTATTACCATTGCTATAAAACGTGAAAATGTTGCGCAAACTATAATTCCAAGAGGAGATACTACCTATAAAATAGACGATCAAATTTATTTTTCTGTACCTAATTACAGTATGCAAGATCTTTATCCTATTATTGGAAAAAAACAATTCGAAATTAAAAATGTACTTATTTTAGGAGGTAGTAGTATTGGAGAAAAAACAGCTAGAAGTCTTTGTGAAGATAATTTTAAAGTAAAACTGATAGAAAAGAATAGAGAAAAAGCAGAAATGTTAGCAGAAACTCTTTGTGATACTTTGGTAATTAACGGAGATGGTAGAGATTTAGAACTACTAGAAGAAGAAAATATAAGAGAAACCGATGCTTTTATTGCAGTTACTGGTAACTCTGAAACTAACATTATGTCTTGCTTGGTTGCTAAATCTAAAGGTGTTAAGAAAACTATTGCTTTGGTTGAAAATATGGACTACATAGATATTTCTCAAACAATAGGTATACAATCTTTAATTAATAAAAAATTAATAGCTGCAAGTAATATTTTTAAACATATTAGAAAAGGTGAAATTTTAGAATTGGCTAACCTTCATAATATTGATGCTGAAGTTTTTGAATTTGAAGTAAGACCAAATGCTAAAGTTACTAAACACCCTATTAAAGATTTACGTTTTCCAAGAGAGGCTGTCTTTGGTGGCGTTATAAGAAATGGTAAAGCATTAATGTCTTTCGGAGATATGCAAATACAAAATGGAGATAAAGTAATTGTTTTTTGCCTACCAGAAGCTATAGGAACAGTAGAGCGTTTTTTTAATTAAAATGAATAATTTAAACTTTAAAATCATTTACCGCTTTTTAGGCATAACCGCTATCCTAAATGGATGTTTTATGTTCGTAGCCTTTCCTTTTAGTTTATTTTCTGATGAACAGGAAGCCTGGGGTATTTTAAATGCTGGTATTATTACTATTTTTATAGGGCTACTATTGTTCTTTTTTAATAAACCAGCACATAAAAATATTCAGAAAAAAGAAGGGTACTTAATTGTAACACTTGGTTGGTTAATTCTATCGATTACAGGAATGTTACCCTATTTATTATCTGGTGCAATTCCTTCTGTATCTAATGCTTTTTTTGAGACTATATCAGGATACTCTACTACAGGGTCTTCTATTTTAACAGATATAGAGTCTATGCCTAAAGGAATATTGTTCTGGAGAAGTGCAACACATTGGATTGGAGGAATGGGTATTATTGTATTAACTATAGCAATACTACCACTTTTAGGAATTGGAGGTATGCAGTTGTTTATGGCAGAAGCTCCAGGACCATCTGCTGATAAATTACACCCAAGAATTACAGACACTGCAAAACGTCTTTATTTAATTTATGTAGTGTTAACCTTTGCCGAATTCTTTTTATTAAAAGCTGCTGGTATGACTTGGTTTGACGCTATAAATCATGCTATGACCACAGTTAGTACAGGTGGATTTTCAACAAAAAATAGCAGTATTGCTTTTTACAATAATGCACCAATAATACAATATATTATTTTATTTTTTATGTTTGTAGCAGGTACTAACTTTATACTTACTTACTTTGCATTAAAGGGGAAAATGAAAAAAGTGTATGAGAGTGAAGAGTTCAGATACTACTTTTTTGGAATTTTTAGTATTTCTATTTTAATTGCTATAATTATCATCTTTTTTAAAGACGAAACAATGGTAACTAGTCTTTCTCACCCTGAAATTTTTGGCAAAACAGAAAGTGCAATCAGACATGCTCTGTTTATGGTAACCTCTGTAGTTACAACAACAGGATTTGTTTCTGCAGATTTTACAATGTGGAATTATTTTGCAACTGCCATTTTCTTTGCCCTATTTTTTACAGGTGGTTCAGCAGGGTCCACTAGTGGTGGTGTAAAAGTGGTAAGACATATTGTAATGTTAAAAAATAGTTTTTTAGAATTTAAAAAAGCACTTCACCCTAATGCAATATTACCTGTAAGGTATGATGGAAAAGCAGTAAATCAAACTATAGTATTTAATATCATTTCCTTTTTCATTATTTATATGCTTATATTTATAATGGCTTCTGTAACCTTAACTTTATTAGGTTTGGATTTTATTTCTGCATTAGGAGCAGCTGCCTCTTCTTTAGGAAATATTGGACCTGCAATAGGTTCTGTAAGCCCTGTAGATAATTTTGCACATTTAACTGCACCAGCAAAATGGTTTTGTTCCTTTTTAATGTTAATTGGTCGTTTAGAACTATTTACGGTACTTATTTTATTTACACCTTTGTTCTGGAGAAAAAATTAAACCAAATCTTTTAGAGCTTCAAAATCTAAACCACCATAATTACCCGAACTCATTAAAACAAGGACTGTATTTTTTAGTTCCTCACTAAATAAGAATTCTTTAAATTCTTGCGGGTTTGTGAAAATAATTAAATCATCTCTTTGAAAAGCGTCAGCTATTTGTTGTTTAGAAATTGTTTCTAAATGTTTTATTTCTAAGGCATGAGGAGAATAAAATACCACAGCTTTGTCTGCAGCATCTAAAGCACCATTATATTCAGCTAAAAAATCTGCATTTAAACTTGAATAGGTATGAAGTTCTAAACAGGCAATAAGTGTTCTATTTCTATACTGTTCTTTTACTGCTTTTGTAGTTGCTGAAACTTTACTGGGACTATGAGCAAAGTCTTTAAAAATAACTGTTTCTGAGTTTTCAGAAACTTTTTCTAATCTTTTACTAGCTCCAGTAAAACTTGCTATTGCTTCATAAAAATCAACTTCATCAATACTCATATGTTGGCAAACCCATTTTGCACCAGCAAGATTTTGTAAGTTATGATTTCCAAAAATTTCTAAAGGTAAATCCCCTTCTTCTGTTTCTAAAAATGTGATTCCATTCTCGATACGGTGATTTGGGGTTTTATAAGGATATTTTTTAATATGATTCTCAGAAGACTCTACAACATCCTTTACATGTAAATCCTGTTCATTATAGACCATGCTTCCACCATTTACCATAGCATCTGTAAAAATCTGAAACTGTTGTTTATAGTTTTCAAATGTTGGAAAAACATTGATATGATCCCATGCAATACCACTTATTAGAGCAATATTTGGTTTATACAAATGAAATTTAGGACGCATATCTATAGGTGAACTTAAGTACTCATCACCTTCCAAAACAATAAAATCGTTGTCTTTAGTTAAGTGTACCATAGTATCAAAACCTTCTAATTGAGCACCAACCATATAATCAACCTCTTTATCATGATAATTTAAAACATGTAAAATCATAGAGGTAATGGTTGTTTTACCATGTGAACCACCAATTACAACACGTGTTTTATCTTTAGATTGTTCATACAAAAATTCTGGATAAGAATAAATTTTCAACCCTAATTCTTGAGCTTTTAGTAGTTCAGTATTTTCTTTTTTAGCATGCATTCCTAAAATAATTACATCTAAATCTTGAGAAATTCTTTCAGGAAACCAGCCAAATTTTTCTGGTAATAAATTATATTTTTCTAAACGTGATTTGGAAGGATTATGAATGGTGTCATCGCTTCCTGAAATTTGATATCCTTTTTTATGTAATGCAATAGCAAGGTTGTGCATTGCACTTCCACCAATGGCTATAAAATGAATTTTCATGCTTAAATTTTAAAAGAGTAAAAATACAAAAAGCTATCTGCAAATATTGCAAATCTTTAAGGTAAAACTAATTAGAATATCGTGTTGAAAATAATGTGTTTCTAATATTTATTCTTTTATTTTTTTTCCAGCAAAACAACTCTTGTTGGAGTATCTCTTCCGTTTATGATACTCTCAGTACCTTTTGCTACTGCTTGAATCGTTTGCGTAATAACAGTCATATTTAATGTAGGTGCTTCATCAGATACCTGATGGTAATCTTTGTCTACATCAATTGCAGTTGTAGAAAACGTATGAGAAGGCACACCCAATCTTGCCAAAGAAGCATTATCTGATCTAAAAAATAAATTGAAATTCTTATATGGATCAGGAAAAAGCTGATACCCAGAACCTTCTAAATTCTTCTGAACTATTTTACCAAAATTAGATCTTTCAAAACCTGTTAGCCAAGCTGTATTTGGACCAAAGCTTGGGGTTTTACCAATCATTTCTAGATTGATACCAGCAACAAACTTGGCAGCATCTATACCTTTCCCAAAATGCGTAGAACCAATTAAACCCATTTCTTCTGCTGTAAAAGCAGCAAAAACAATGGTTCTTTCATTACCCATTTTCTTAAAATATTCAGCCAAAGCCAAAACACCTGTTACTCCAGAAGCATCATCATTTGCACCATTATAAATTAGATCTCCTTCTCCACTTTTTTTCATTCCTAAATGATCATAATGTGCAGAAATAATTATAAACTCCTCTTTTTTAGAATTACCCTCTAGAACTCCAATAATGTTAGCACTGGTAATTTCTTCTTTACTTCTTCTTGGTGTAAAGTTGAATGTTTGTCTGTATGAATCTAACCCATCAAAAGTGGTTAAACCTATTCTTTTGAATTCATTCTCTATATACTGAGCTGCCTTTTCTATACCTTCTGTACCCGATTTTCTACCTTGCATATCATCAGAAGCTAAGGTGTATAAATGTTTTTTAACCATTATAGAATCTATAAAAAAAGATTTTTTTACAGATTTAGTTATACCAGGTTTTACTGTTTTCTCTGTGGATTTTTTCGTGGCGTCACAAGCAGTTAACGAAACTGCAACTAGTAGTATGATAACTGTTTTTTTCATTAATTTCATATTTTAAAAGCATAAATATAACTAATTTAAATCCGTATTTTTGCAAAAACATTTACAATGATGCTATCTGAAATTCCAAATATCAAACACACTGATGCTAATAACTTTTTTCTTTTATGTGGTCCATGTGCCATTGAAGGTGAAGATATGGCCTTACGAATTGCTGAAAAGGTAATTTCCATTACAGATAAATTAGCCATTCCATACATTTTTAAAGGAAGTTTTAAGAAAGCTAATAGAAGTAGAATTGATAGTTTTACAGGAATTGGAGATGAAAAAGCACTAAAAATTTTACGTAAAGTATCAGAAACGTTTAATGTACCTACAGTTACTGATATTCATGAGGTTTCTGATGCTGCAAAGGCTGCAGAATATGTAGATGTTTTACAGATACCTGCTTTTTTAGTTCGTCAAACAGATTTAGTTGTTGCTGCTGCAAAAACAGGAAAGGTTGTAAACTTGAAGAAAGGCCAATTTATGAGTCCTGGAGCCATGAAGCATGCCGTTCAAAAAGTAAAAGATGCTGGTAATAACAAAGCTTGGATTACAGATAGAGGAACAATGTTTGGTTACCAAGATATGATTGTAGATTTTAGGGGTATCCCTGAAATGCGCGAATTTGCACCTACAGTTTTAGATGTTACACATTCTTTACAACAACCAAATCAAACAGTTGGCGTTACTGGTGGAAGACCTGAAATGATTGAAACTATTGCAAGAGCAGGAGTTGTAAACAATGTAGATGGTCTATTTATAGAAACACATTTTGATCCTTCAAATGCAAAATCTGATGGTGCAAATATGTTGCATTTAGATAATTTAGAAGGTCTATTAAGTAACTTAGTTACCATAAGAAAAGCAATTACAGGTTTATAAAAAAATAGACAAAACGTAAAGTGACAGTAATTTTACTTTACGTTTTATCTTTTTAAAATCTTTTATTTAAATCCGATAGTATGCAATCTTTCAGCTATGTTTAAAAGGGCAATAACGAAGTGATTTTACTATTTTCTATTCTCAATAACAAGTGGTTTATTAAATTACTTAATAGTTTAGAAGTCCAAAATTAAACGTAAACAATTTTTTTTTTAATAACAGTCTCTACATTTTAACTATTCATGAAAAAACCAAAAAAAAATGTGCCCTGTTTTTCTTTCAGAGGACTAAGTAGTGTATTGATTGGAATTGGAATTTTAATTTTCTCTTATGGTATTCAATACGCTATAGAAGATGGAAACTTCAATGATAAAATGTTAGTTTTAAAAGACAAACATCAGATTCGAAATTTTAATATATTAATGGTTATTATAGCTTTTTTGCTATTTCCAATATCAATATTTAGTGCTGAAAAAATAAAAAGTAAAAAATTAGGTCTTCACAAAATACATCAGAATATAATTAAAGTTCTTTTTAAATACACACTTACACTATGTGGATTATTTATTATTTTAATAATTATAAGTCAAAATAG
>Ga0233438_10003588_pt1 | contig 14249 bp, 9 predicted proteins | sample SI_123_September_FD_182720 | JGI IMG/M metagenome (GOLD analysis project Ga0233438, IMG submission 182720) | Seawater microbial communities from Saanich Inlet, British Columbia, Canada - SI_123_September2016_10_MG | ecosystem: Environmental > Aquatic > Marine > Inlet | place: Canada: British...
ATCAATTACTTTTTGAAGTCTAGACTTTTTAATTTCTGTTGGAATATCGTCTTTAAATTTTCTTTCTGCTAAGGTTTTAGGCCTTTCAGAATAAAAGAACATATAGGAGAAGTCGAATTTAACTTTACTCATAAGGTCTAATGTCTCATTAAAGTCTTTGTCAGTTTCTCCACAAAAACCTGTAATTATATCAGTAGAAATAGCACAGTCTGGAATTATTTCTCTAATAGCTTTTATCCGCTTAAGATACCATTCTTTAGTATATCCTCTATTCATTTTTTTTAAAATATTTGAACTTCCTGACTGAACAGGCAAATGTATATAGTTACATATGTTTTTGTATTTTTTGATAACATGAATTACTTCATTAGTCATGTCTTTTGGGTGAGATGTGGAAAATCTAACTCTTAAATCATTAGCAACATGCGCAACCTTTTCTAATAATTCAGAAAAAATTGTGGTTGAAGTATTGGGATCTATTTTCTCTCCCTTTTTGTTAATATTCCATCTGTAGCTATCAACATTTTGTCCTAATAAAGTTACTTCCTTATAACCTTGACTATACAACTCCCTTGCCTCTGCAACTATTGTTAGTGGACTCCTGCTTCTTTCCCTTCCCCTAGTGAATGGAACAACACAAAATGAGCACATATTGTCACAACCTCTCATAATTGAAATAAATCCAGAAACCCCTTTGCTGTCAAGTCTAACTGGACTAATTTCAGCATATGTTTCTTCTCTTGATAATAAAACATTAACGCTTTTTTGTCCTCCTTCGACTTCTTCTAAAAGATTTGGTAAATCACGGTAAGCGTCAGGTCCAACCACTAAGTCAACTAGTTTTTCTTCTTCTAGCAAAGATTCTTTCATCCTTTCGGCCATACAACCAAGTACACCAACTATTAGTTTTGGGTTTTGTTTTTTTAGCTTTTTAAATGATTTCAACCTGTTTCTGACTGTAAATTCTGCTTTGTCTCTTATTGAGCAGGTATTAAGTAGGATTAAGTCTGATTCTTCTAAATTTCTAGTGGTTTTATAACCGTTTTTGTCTAGAATAGAGGCTACTATTTCACTATCAGAAAAGTTCATTTGGCAACCATAACTTTCCAAATAAAGTTTCTTGGTTTTTAAACTCAAATTAGATTTTATTATAGGTTTAACTTGTCTTTTTTCTAAAATGATTTCATCCATATTTCGTGTAAATATTTTTACAAAGATAATTCAAATCTACTAACTGCCATTATGACAGTGTTAAATAATACTAAAAAAAATAATTGTGAAAATTTATAAATCATTTCTTTAACCGAATTGTTCAGTCAATTATATTTTTATTTCTTTGTAACACTTTTCAGCCTAATAAATAAGTTTTTATATGAATAATCTTGTAATTGTAGAGTCCCCCGCTAAAGCAAAAACTATTGAAGGTTTTTTAGGAAGCGATTTTGTAGTAAAGTCTTGTTATGGGCATATTAGAGAATTGCCTAGAAAAGGAGATCCCATTGATATTGAAAATAACTTTGCACCAACATATGTTGTCCCACAAGAAAAGAAAAAAGTTGTAAATGAACTTTTAAGTATAGCTAAAAAGTGTAAAACAGTTTGGTTAGCAACGGATGAAGATCGAGAAGGGGAAGCCATATCATGGCATTTGCTCCACGCACTAAACTTAGATGTTAAAAACACAAAAAGAATAACGTTCAATGAAATCACTAAAAAAGCAGTTCTTAAAGCCGTTGAATCTCCAAGAGTTATTAACGAAGATTTAGTCAATTCACAACAAGCTAGAAGAATTCTTGATAGAATAGTTGGTTTTGAATTATCGCCTGTTTTATGGAGAAAAATCAGACCAAGCCTTTCAGCCGGTAGAGTTCAATCTGTTACTGTAAAATTAATTGTAGAAAGAGAAAATAAAATTATAAATCACCAACCGATAGATACATTTAAAGTTGTTGCAGACTTTGAATCTAAGGGAGTTGCTTTTAAAGCAGAATTACCATCTAATTTTTCATCTTTTTTAGATGCAAAAAGTTTTTTAGAATCTTCAAAAAACAAAGAGTTTTTGGTTAATAATATTTCTCAAAAACCTGGTAAAAGAACACCTTCAGCCCCATTTATTACTTCAACTCTTCAGCAAGAAGCTAGTAGAGTTTTGGGTTTTAATGTTTCTAGGACTATGTCTGTAGCTCAAAGATTATATGAATCTGGAAAAATAACTTATATGAGAACAGATTCTGTAAGTCTATCTATGGACGCGATGACTTCAATCCAAAAACAAATTGAAAAAGACTACGGTTCTAATTACTGTAACCCAAGAAAATTTCAAAATAAAAACAAATCTGCTCAAGAAGCACATGAGGCTATTAGGCCATCTAATTTTTCAATTAGCTCTATTGGTGACGGATCACCAGAAGATAAATTATATTCTTTGATTTGGAAAAAAACAATGGCTTCTCAGATGAGTGATGCTGAGATTGAACGCACAACTATAGAAATAGGTTATCTGGGGCAAAAACAAAACTTTAATACCATTGGAGAAGTAATAAAATTTGACGGGTTTTTAAAACTATATAAACTATCAACTTCAGACGATAAGAGTGATGAGCTTCCGGATGTTTCTAAAGGTGAAAAATTAGACTGTAATGAAATATCAGCTACTCAGAAATTTTCAAGACCCCCAGCAAGATATACAGAGGCTTCATTAGTTAAAAAGTTAGAAGAATTGGGTATCGGCAGGCCATCAACTTATGCGCCAACAATAAAGACAATTCAAGACAGAGGATATATTGAAAATAAAGATTTAGACGGAAAAACTAGACTAATTAAAAAATTGACTTTAATTAAAAATTCTATTGATGAAATTGATTTAAATGAAAATTTCGGAGCAGATAGGAAAAAGTTATTTCCAACCACCACGGGTGAAGTTGTTAATGAATTTTTAGTGGAGCATTTTAAAAATATAATGGATTATAATTTCACTGCTGATATTGAAAAAGAATTGGACTCAGTTGCCAAAGGCGAATTAATGTGGACAGATATGTTATCCAGTTTCTATTCCCCTTTCCATAAAACTATAGAGCATACTAAAGAGAATGCAGAAAGAGCCAACGGTGAAAGACTCTTAGGCAAAGACCCTGCCAGTGGTGAGCCACTGTTTGTAAAGCTTGGGAAATACGGTCCGATTGCTCAAATAGGAGACACAGCAGATGAAACTAAAAAACCAAAATTTGCAAGTTTAAAAGAAGGTCAACACATTAAGACTATAAGCCTAGAAGAAGCTTTAAAATTATTTGATTATCCTAAATTACTTGGTCAGCATGAAGATTTGGATGTATCTATTAAAGTAGGAAGGTTTGGACCCTACATTCAGTTTGGCACTGAAAACGTTTCTATTCCAAAAGGGATTGAGCCCGATGAAGTTTTGCTAAATAGTGCGATTTCGCTAATAGACGATAAAAGAAAGGCCAATGCACCTGTAGCAGAATATGAAAACCTTCCAGTATCCAAAGGAACGGGTAGATTTGGTCCGTTTATAAAATGGAATGAGTTATTTATTAATGTAAATAAAAAGTATGATTTTGACAATCTTACCTTTGAAGACATCTCACAATTAATCGAAGAAAAAAAGAAAAAAGAAATTGAAAAAGTAATACAGAACTGGGAAAATGATGGTGTTTCTATTCAAAAAGGTAGGTGGGGAAAATTCTTTGTTGTTTCTGGCAAAAAGAAAAAACAGCTAGCAGCCTCCAAAGATCCTTCTAAAATTACTTTGGAAGAAGCAAAAAACTTTCTAAAAACCAAATAGATGGATCTTGAAATTTATTTCAAACCAACTCAAAAAATTGAGGTTTCTAAAAACACAATCGGATCTGTAATTGATTGTTATATCAACGATTTTCCAGACTGGGAAAATTCAGACATAGTGTTTTTGTCTATTAATGAAAATAAAGGGTCTTCAAAAATCAGAAATGAAGATTTTGACCATTTTAATATAAGAAAAAAGCTTTATAATTTTAATTGGGAAGGCTCTCTAAAGATATCTGACCTTGGGATTTTAGAATCAGGAGCTGAGTTAAAAGATACCTATGCAGCTATTAAAGATATCACTTTTGAAGTTCAAAAAAAAGGAAAACTGTTAATTATTTTAGGCGGTTCTCAGGATTTAACTTTCCCTAATTATTCAGGATATGAAAAATTAGAATTACCTGTTAATTTAACTTGCATTGATAATCGTTTTGATGTTATTCTCAACGAAGAGTCAGAAATTTCATCTGATAATTTTATAAATCATTTATTACTTCATAAGTCCAATTTGCTATTTAATTTTTCAATTTTAGGATGTCAGCAATTCTATATTAGCTCTGATGATTTAAGATTTTTTGATGATCTTTTTTTTGATTATATAAGACTAGGAGAGCTTCAAGGTTCAATAGAAAAATCGGAGCCTATTTTAAGAAATACTGACATTCTAAGTGTTGATTTATCTTCTTTAAGAAACTCAGAATTTAATAGCTCTCAAAGAAAGCATCCTAATGGATTTTTTGGAAACGAGATGTGTCAAATGATTAAATATGCTGGAATAAGTGATAAAATTTCTAGTGTTGGTTTTTATAATTTGGAAACCGGGGAATTAAATAGTGTAGATAATGAATTAGTTGCACAGCTGGTATTTTTTTTAATTCTTGGGTTTTCAGAAAGAAAGAATGATTATCCAATTGGATCCAAGAAAGATTTAATTAAGTACTCAGTTTATAATGAAGATACTAACCATAATCTAATATTTCACAAGAGTATAAAATCAAATAGATGGTGGTTAGAAGTTCCTTATCCTCCTACAAAAGATTTTAAATTTGAACGTCATCATTTAATTCCATGTAACCGCAACGATTACGTAATTGCTCAAAATGGAATAATACCTGATTTGTGGTGGAAGACTTACAGGAAGTTAAATTAGTTAATAATTTATTATATTTACACACTAATTTTTGTATTTTAGTATTTATTAATTAGTAAAAAAACATAAATCTTTTTTGTTAATTAATTGATAGCCAAATAAATAAATGAAAAAATATATACTATATTTTATTGCTTTTACCTTCTGTGGTAACTCAATTGCTCAGCAAGATTATCAAATAACACATTATATGTTTGATAATTTATCTTTTAATCCTGGCTCTGCAGGGATGAACAGCGATATTTGCGTTACTATGATAGGTAGGCAACAGTGGTCTGGTTTCACGGGGAGTCCCCAAACTGCTTTAATAAATGTTCAGTCCCCTGTAGAGATTTTAAGAGGTGGATTGGGCCTTACTTATATCTCTGATCAATTAGGTTTTGAAAAAAACAATATTGCTCGTTTAAGTTATTCTTATCACCTGCCAATTGGCTCTGGTCGTTTAGGCATAGGAGCAAGCGTGGGAGTTTTTCAAAAAAGTTTTGAAGATCAATGGATAACCCCTTCAGGTACTTCTTCAGCAGCTGGTGATATTAGTGATCCAACTATAAAAGATGTTGGTGGTAATAGTGGAACTGTTCCCGATATTAATATTGGTTTGTTTTATAAAACTAAACAACTATATTTCGGACTATCCACAACACATTTAGGAAGTTTCAATGTTAAAAATTTAAATATCCAAAATGTTCATCATTATTGGATTACATCAGGATTTAATTATGATTTAAACGCAGATATTGAGTTAAGACCAAGTATTTTGATTAAGTCTGATGGCTCATCATCAATTATGGATATTAATATTAATGCATTTTATAAAAATATGATATGGGGAGGACTTTCTTACAGATTTGGTGATGAAATTGCTCCAATGTTTGGTTACCAACATCCATTTTCTGATGGTAGTATGCTTAAGCTTGGATACGCCTACGGAATTACAACTAGTGTTATTGGAAAATATAGTAATGGTTCACACGATTTGATGTTAAATTATTGTTTTAGAATAGCTAAACCTATGAATGTTGAGAAATCGAAAAACCCTCGATTTTTATAAAACATGAAACTATTTAAAACTTTTAACGTTATAGATGTTCTGATTTCATTTTAATTTGGAAGATTGAAGAAAAAAATTTTTACAATGAAAAATATATTAAATTTCCTTTTAATCATTATGCTAGTCTCTAGCTGTACTACACAATCTAGTAATGGTCAGCTTATTGGTGCCTCGAATAGACCTATGTGGTTTCAAACTGATCCTTATGGAATGTTATATGTTCCTGCAGGGGCATTTAACATGGGCCCAAGTGATCAAGATGTTCCAAATAATCATAATAATGAAACTAAAACTGTTTCCGTTGCTGCCTTTTACATGGACCAAACAGAAATATCTAATAATGAATATCGTCAGTTTGTAAATTGGGTGAAAGATTCTATCGCTAGAAGAATTTTAGGTGAGGAATTCCCAGATTTATTTCTAATCCCAACCTATGATGACGATTTATCAGAAAGAGATCAATCTGAGTGGGCTCTTAATTGGAATGAAAGATTTAGCTACAATTCATTTAACCCCGAAAAAGGACAAAATGAGGAATATGCAGTTCCATTAGCTCAAATGTTTTTAAGTCAAAGTGAAAGATTCTACAATAGAAAAGAAATTGATACAAGAGAATTGATGTTTGAATATTATTGGATAGATTTGCAAGAAGCAGCTAAAAAAGGCAGACCTTTAATTAAAAGACTTTCAAATTCTGCAGCCCAAGTAGCTACAGACCATAGAATTAAAATGAAGAATCCTGATGTTGCTTTTCCTGTTGATCCTGGCCAGCCTAGTGGAAGAGATAGAGATTTAGGATTCAGAAATAGTAAAGGTCAAAATAATGCTATTAGAGGTCATGAGGATCGTTCAAGATTTATTATAAAAGAAATTATAAATGTTTATCCTGATACTTTATGTTGGATTCATGATTTTACCTATTCCAATAATGAGTACATGACTAATATGTATTTTTGGCATCCTGCTTATGACGATTACCCAGTTGTTGGTGTCACATGGCAACAATGTAATGCATTTAACGTTTGGAGAACACAGCTGTTGAATTCATATAGAGTTTCTTCATACGAAGCTTTTGTTCAAGACTTTAGATTACCTAGTGAAACAGAGTGGGAATATTCAGCTAGAGGAGGAATGGATAACAATCCATATCCTTGGGGAGGTCCTTACGCAAGAAATTCTAGAGGATGTTTCTTGGGTAACTTTAAACCAATACGAGGAAGATATATGGAAGATGGTGGCTTTAACACTGTAAAAGTAAGTTCTTACCACCCAAATGATTTTGGTCTGTATTGTATGGCTGGTAATGTCGCTGAATGGTGTAGAACTGCTTATGATGCATCTTCTTATGACTTTGGTCATGATATGAATACTGAATATACTTATAATGCTCTTGACCATGATCCACCATCAATGAAAAGAAAGGTAGTTAGAGGAGGTTCTTGGAAAGACATAGGGTATTACCTTCAAAATGGCACAAGAACTTATGAATATCAAGACACAGCTAAAAGTTATATTGGTTTCAGAAGTGTTATGAATTACCTTGGCAGAGGTGGTCCAAACAGAGAAGGAGATTTTTAATTATTAACTTCATTAAAGGTATATAAATAAATAAAATATAAAATTATGAGTTCAGGAGAGAGTTTTTTTGAAAGTACCAAGTTTAAAACTGGGATGAAATATGTTTACGGTTACGGTGGTGCAATTGTTATTATTGGTGCGATGTTTAAAATACAACACTGGCCTGGTGCTGGAATAATGCTTATTGCTGGATTAGGAGTTGAAGCAGTAATATTTATGTTGTCTGCTCACGAACCGTTACATGAAGAAATAGATTGGACTATTGCTTATCCTGAGTTAGCTCTTGGCCACTCGGATAGTAATTCTGTTAATAATTTGCCAGAAGCTTCAAATGAGTCTGTAGTTGAACAACTTGATAATATGCTTGCCAAAGCTAAAATTGAACCAGAATTAATCGAAAGTTTAGGTTCTGGAATGAGGAGTCTTAGTGACAATGCAAATAAATTAAGCGACATTGGTTCCGCTTCTGATGCTACCAATGATTACATTGACAATTTAAAAGGGGCTACTAATAAAGTTGGTGAATTATCTAATGCTTACGAAAAGGCTGCTGTTTCAATAACTGAAATCACAGCTACATCATCTGGTAATTCGAACTTTGGAGACCAGTTAGATAAAGTTTCAGGAAATCTTACTCAACTTAATAATCTATATGAAATGCAATTAGAAGGTGTTTCAGCACTTTCAAAAGCTAGTGAAGAAATGTCAACAGGTATAACAAATATTGTGAGTAATTTACAATCTTCTGTTGATGACACTAAAAAATACAAAGAAACTATGTCTGACTTAACCTCAAACTTAGCTGCTTTAAATTCCGTATACGGAAATATGCTTTCAGCTATGAATATGAATAAATAATTTATTATTAATTAATACAAAAAATTAAATTATGGGTGGAGGTAAGGAAACGCCAAGACAAAAAATGATTGGATTAATGTACTTAGTGCTTATGGCTCTTTTAGCTATGAATGTATCTAAAGAAATTATTAACGCTTTCATTACTTTAAATAATAAATTAGAGAGTAGTATTGAGCAAGTAGAAACATTTAATATAAATCTTTCTAGAGAAATTGATACTAAATTGGCTACTTTAAAAGCAACCGGAGCACCACCTGACGAGCTTAAAAGGGTAGAATTTCATAAAGGTACTAATGATGAAATTGTTGAATTGACAAGACACATTTGTAATGATGTAGTAAAGAGAAATCTATATTTATTAATCTCAGCTGGTGATAAAAATACCCAGTATTCAGAGTTTGATAATATTGAAGAGGCTATTATTAGTGATGATGCTGATGCAAAATTAAAGCTTAAAACTCTTGTTGATAAAGTCAATAATCTTGGAATTATTGATGTTAATGAGCATCATGAGTTACATGGTTTAAATACAGATCATGACGAATATCATAATCCTTTATTTCATATTGATGATGAAGGCTACATTCATATTCGTGACTTATCTAATTACATGAAAAAAGATGATTACGATACACCAACTAGATTATTAGCTGGTAAAAGTTTTGATGAAATAGCTCCTGAGGGGATTCATCTTATGGATAATTTACACCACTTTAGGAATGGTTTGATTGCTTTAATTGCCAATCACCCTAGTGACACCCTAGAAGGTAACGTAGTTTATAATTATAGATTTGATACAACCTTAATAGAAGATCCAGATTTTTTAATTAGTGAAGGTGATCGAAAAGCTTTTGAAAAGGTTGTGGATTCTATAATAGAATATGAATTAGAAGAAAATAAATTAGATCCAAAAGACGCAGAAACTGTTAAAAATATTTATGTTAGAATGACAATACCTAAAAAAGTTTTGAATCACGATGAAGAATATCCTTGGATTTTTGGTCAATTCGATCATGCTCCTATTGTTGCTGCAACTGCAGTAATGACTTCTGTTAGATCAGATATATTACAAGTTCAAACTCTAGCTTCTCAGTTAGTTGCTTCAAGAGTGAAAGTACAATCGTTTAATTTTAATAAGATTGATCCTTTGGCATTTTCTGCCACCAGTTATATAAATCAAGGAGACTCATTAGGTCTTAGAGTTATGATAGCTGCTTATGATTCTTCTGAAGCAATGGAATTGAAATATTGGGTTGATGATTCTACTCAAATGACTAAATCTGAATCCAATCAAGATATTCAATCAATGCAAACCTTTAAAGGGAAAGCGGGCCAAAGTGTTAAAATTTCTGGTTCTGTCGGTGATCATGTATTAACAGGATTCATTGCTGTCAAAGAAAAAGGCGTTAAAAAATGGAAACCTTGGAAATTTAATTATTCTGTTGGTGCACCCAACGCAGCTATTTCTGCTGCAGATTTACAGGTTCTATACATGAATTGGAGTAATAAAATTAAAGTTTCTGCTTCTGGATATAAGCCCGAAGCTATTAGACTTTCTGGAAGAGGTTGTTCTGTTAGTGGTCCTGATAGTAAAGGTTTTTATACTGCAAAAGTCTCGGGTACTAAAGCAAAATCAGCAAAACTTATTGTTTCTGCAATTGATGATAATGGGAAGAATGTTGAATTAGCCAATGAGATATTTAGAATATTCCCCTTACCTAAACCAACTGCTTATTTTGCAAATAAATCTGGTGGAAGACTTAAAAAAGTTAATGCAACTAGTTATTCTTCTATAACAGCAAAACTTGGTGAAAGCCCACTTGATGTACCTTATCAGGTAGTTAGCTTTTCAATGTATACTACTAAAAATGGATCACCTATTACCTACAAGTCAACTAATAATAGACTAACAGGTCTAATGAAAGCTGCCATAAAAAAAATCCCTAAAGGAGGAAATTTAACCTTTACAATGGTAAAAGTTAAGGGGCCAGGAGGTAAAGTATCCCAACTTGATGGTGGTATCGTAATTAAACTTATATAATCATGAAAAAATTTATTTACATATTTATATTTTTCTCAATTACTTCAACATCTTTTGCTCAGTTACCAGGTTCTGGTATAAGCTTAGAGTCTAGTGTTTTAGATGGAGTTTATATTCAAGAACATATACCTACTAAAAGAGTAGTTTCTTATGTTCATTTAAGAGAAGCTGATGTTATGTGGTCAAAGCGAATTTGGAGAGTAATTGATTTAAGAGAAAAAATGAATCATAAATTGTATTATCCTTTAGAACCTCAAAATGATAGAATTTCATTATTTGATGTTATTAAATATGGTGCAAACCAAGGTTCTTTAACACTTTATGATTTACATGGAATTGATTTAGATGATAAATTTAGATTCCCATTAAAGCCTGAAAATGGAAACCTTGAAGATCCGAAATTTAAAAAGGAGTTAGAAATTATGTTTGGTACTGAAACTACTAGAGATTCAATTGAAACGGATGAGTTAGGTAATCAAGAGCCAGCCGTAGATGCTGATGGTGAAGTAATTAAAATTGATGTAGTTGAACCATATACAAGTAGAGATATTATTAGATATGATCTTAAAGAAGATTGGTTTTTTGACAAACAAAGGTCTATGCTTGATGTACGTATTATTGGTATTTCACCCGTAGTTTACTCTAGAAATCCAGTAACAACCGAAGTTGATGGACTAAAAAATCTATTTTGGTTATATTTTCCAGAGTGTAGATATGTTTTCCAAAACTTTTTTGTTTATAATGATGCTAATGATGCACAGAGAATGAGTTTTGATGATTTATTTTGGAAAAGACAGTTTTCTTCATTTGTTAAAAAAGAGAGCAATGTATATGATAGAGCAGTTTCACCTAATTGGGATGGCCTTGATGCATTGTTACAATCTGAAAAAATAAGAAATGAAATTTTCACTTTTGAGCACGACTTGTGGCATTTCTAAGTTCTAATATTTAATTTATTTGAGCCCTTTTTAAGGGCTTTTTTTATGCTTAATTTAACAAATATTACAGTTAGTTTTGGTGGAAGAGATTTGTATAAAAACATCTCTTTTCAAATTAATCCTAAGGATAAAATTGGTGTTGTTGGTAAAAATGGTGCTGGTAAATCAACCATGCTCAAACTAATTACTGGAGAACAAAAGCCAAATTCTGGAACTATCAACACTACCAACTCCCTAAGTATTGGGTATTTACCTCAAGAAATAAATGTAAACTCGAATGAGGAAATTTTGAATGAGGTTCTTATGGCTAATAAGCAACTATTATCTATTAATCATAGGCTTGATGAGATCAATTTAGAAATTACAACAAGAACAGATTATGAATCTGAAAGCTACTTGAAGCTTTTAACAGAACTTTCCGATCTTAATGAACAGTTGTCACTACTAGATGGAGACAACCAATTAAAAGATGCAGAATTAATTTTAAAAGGTTTAGGTTTTGAACAAAACGAACTCACTCAGGCTTATTCAAGTTTTTCTGGGGGATGGAAAATGAGGGTAGAACTAGCTAAACTCTTAATACAAAAACCTAATGTTATATTACTAGATGAGCCCACTAATCATTTAGATATTGAGTCCATTCAATGGCTGGAAAGTTACTTAAAGAATTATGTAGGTATTATACTATTAATCTCTCACGACAAGACTTTTTTAGATAATATTACCAACAGAACTATTGAGTTGGCAAATAGTAAATTATATGATTATAAATCTAATTATTCTAAATATTTAGAATTAAGAGAGGAAGAAATTATAACTCAAATTGCAGCAAAGAAGAATCAAGAAAAGATGGTGAAGCACACCCAGGAGCTAATTAATAAGTTTAGAGCTAAAAAAAACAAGGCTGCTTTTGCCCAATCATTAATTAAAAAACTAGATAAAATTGAAGATATAGAGATTGATCAGTTAGAGAAAGATAGCATCAAATTCCAATTCCCAGAACCATCTCACTCAGGAAAAGAGACGCTAAAAATTTCAGGTTTACAAAAAGATTATGGAAATAAACAAATTTTTTCTAGTGTAGATATATCAATTTCAAGAGGAGAGAAAATAGCCTTAATTGGTAAAAATGGAATGGGTAAGTCTACTTTTATTAAAAGTATAGTTAAAGATATTGATTTTAAAGGCAGTATAGATTTAGGTCATAAGGTAATGATGGGTTACTTTGCTCAAGATGAGGCTCATAAATTAGATCCTAAAAAAACAGTTTTTCAAACTATAGATGATGTAGCTGTTGGTGAGGTACGAAAAAATATTCGCCAAATATTGGGTTCTTTTTTATTTTCTGGTGATGATACCGAGAAAAAAGTTCAAGTACTTTCTGGTGGTGAAAAAACTAGATTGTCTCTTTGTAAACTTCTTTTACAACCCAATAATTTTTTAATACTGGATGAGCCCACCAACCATTTAGATATGTTTTCTAAAGAAATATTAAAAGATGCATTAGCCAGTTACCAAGGTACATTATTATTAGTATCTCATGATAGAGGTTTTTTGGACGGCCTCACAGACAGAGTTTATTTCATTAAAGATAAAACTATTAAAGTGTATCATGAGCCAGTTACACAGTTTATAAATAGCTATTATGGAGGCATAGATAACGAAATAAAAGAGCCAAAAAAACAAGTTGATAAACCAGTTAAAAAAAATAAAAAAAACCAGAATCAGCAACAATCTTTAGAAAGAAAAATTACATCTTTGGAAGAGAAACAAACTAGCTTAGAGTTTGAGCTTTATGAAACTAATGATTCTGAAAAATTGAAAGAGCTTCAAGCGGAGATAAAAAAAATTAAAATAGAGATTGAGCAAAATTTTGAAGCACTAATGTCCATCGGCAATTAGCTCCCCTCTTTTATAGTGCTGTACAAGACTATCATTTCCCATTTTGTCGTAAAAAATAGTTTTCCCGTCGATAAAATTTAATTTTAACTCTACAATTGATATTACTTTACCATTTTTTCGGTAGGTGATCATTTTACCGTCTAATTTACCATCGATAAATTCTTTTTCAAGACTTACTTTTCCATTTTTAAAATATTCTTGACATTTACCAGTATAAGGATTGGTTCTTTCATCAATAAAAAAGTGATTGTAAAGCTCATCGTAGATTAAATCATTACAATGACATGGGTTTACAACTGTTCTAATATTATTTTCTTCTTGACATTTGGAAAAAAAGAAAAGGATTGAAAATATTCCAACGATAGAGTAGAATTTATAATTGTGTAACATTATATTTTTACAATATGTTTAAAGTATTTAAAAATACTTTTTTTGAATGGGGGGTACACCAACTTAAGAAAGTTTCCAAAATTCTTTTTAACTACTCCTTTTTCGTTTGAAAAATCATTAAAACTATGCTTACCTCCAGACTTCCCAATTCCGCTATTATTAATACCACCAAAGGGCAGATTTGGATTTACTACAGTTAGCATTAACTCGTTTATACATACTCCACCAGAAACAGTATTGTCCATAAAGTATTTAATATTTTTCTTGTTACTGCTCATAATATAAATTGCAAGTGGTGAGGGCATTTTCTGAAATAGTTCAATTACATCACTATTTTTTTTAAAAGTAATGATTGGTAAAATTGGGCCAAATATTTCCTCTTGCATTACCAGCATATCTTGAGTTACATTTGATAATAAAGTAGGGGACATAAATTTTTCCTTGCTGTTGATTTCTCCGCCAGTTTCTATTTTTGCTCCTTTTTTAACGGCATCTTTTAAAATAGCATCAATTCTCTTAAAATTAATATCATCTACTATT
>Ga0233438_10003592_pt1 | contig 14247 bp, 10 predicted proteins | sample SI_123_September_FD_182720 | JGI IMG/M metagenome (GOLD analysis project Ga0233438, IMG submission 182720) | Seawater microbial communities from Saanich Inlet, British Columbia, Canada - SI_123_September2016_10_MG | ecosystem: Environmental > Aquatic > Marine > Inlet | place: Canada: British...
TGCGTCTGCAGAAAGTGCTGGCCGCCACTGGTTGGGGAAGCCGCCGCGTCTGTGAAGAACTGATCGCAGAGGGCCGCGTCACGGTCAACGGTGAGGTCGCGATACTGGGGCGGCGCGTCGATGCAGATGTCGACCGAGTTGAGGTCGACGGTGCCCCGATCGGAGTCCGGCCCGGACTCGTGTACTACCTGCTCAATAAGCCCGCGGGAGTGGTCACGACGGCAAAGGACACGCACGGCCGGCCAACGGTGGTGGAACTCGTGCCGAGCGAGCCGCGCGTCTTTTCCGTTGGGCGGCTCGACGCCGACACCGAGGGTCTGCTGCTGCTGACCAACGACGGCGACCTGGCCAATCGCATCGCTCACCCGTCGCACGGCGTCGAGAAGGAATATCTCGCCGAGGTGAGCGGGGGAGCGCTCTCGGCCGGGCAGCTTCGACAACTGCGTCAGGGCGTCGAACTCGAGGACGGCATCACTGCGCCAGCGAGGGTGTCCCAGCCCGAAGCCGGCTTGCTGCGGCTGACTCTCCACGAGGGCCGCAACCGGCAGGTGCGGCGGATGTGCGATGCGGTCGGTCATCCGGTGACCCGCCTCGTGCGGACCCGCATCGGTCCACTGTTCGACCGTTCGCTGGTTCCAGGTGACTGGCGCGAACTCACTGCCGCCGAGCGTCGCTTGACAATTGAGGCGGTCGCTGAATCCGCCCGCCAGTACGATTCGCCATCGTGACCGACATGTCGAGTGCCCCGCAGCGGCGAGCCAACGTCATTGGCCTCGGCCTGATCGGTGGGTCGATCGCACGGGCGTTGCAAGAGCGCGGGTGGACCGTGTCGGGCGATGACGCCCGCGAGCCAACCCTTATGGCCGCGCTCGAACGTGGAGTCATCGATGCAACAGGTCTCGACCAGCAGGCCGAGATCACCTTCGTTGCGGTACCGGTGCTCGCCGTAGCCGACCAGGTCAAACGAGCGCTCGCTGAGACCACGGGATTGGTCACCGACGTCGGCAGTGTCAAGGGCCCGGTGTGTCGTGCGCACGACAACCGTCGCTTCGTCGGCGGGCATCCGATGGCCGGAAGCGAGTTCGACGGCCTCGACGGTGCCCAGGCGGATCTCTTCAACAGCGCGGTCTGGGTGCTCACGCCGCTCGAAACCAGTGACGATGCAACATTTGCCCAGGTCAACAGCATCATCGCGTCACTTGGTGCCGATGTTGTGGCGCTCAGTCCCGAGCGCCACGACCAACTCGTCGCCGTCGTGAGCCACGTGCCGCACCTCACGGCCGCCACGCTGATGGGAATGGCCAGCGAACGGGCTGAGGAGCACGCTGCGCTCCTCCGGCTTGCTGCCGGGGGCTTTCGCGACATGACACGTGTCGCCAGCGGCCAACCAGATATTTGGATCGACATCTGTTCGGAGAACAAAGTTGCGATCATGAGCGCACTCGACGGTCTGATCGCCGGTCTGAGCGAGATACGCGATGTCGTTGCTGTCGATGACCACGACGTGCTGCGCGCACGGTTGCAAGCGGCACGTGAAGCACGGACGAATCTTCCGTCGCGTGTCGTCCGTCCGGAGGACCTCGCCGAGGTCCGCATCCCCATCCCCGACCGCGCTGGCGCGGCGGCTGAGGTGTTCACTCTGGCTGCCGAGCTGGGCGTCAACATCGCCAACTTCGAAGTGGTCCACTTGGCCGAGAGCAACCGAGGTGTCGCCGTCGTCTTGATTGACGAGACCACGTCTGAAGTGTTCCGTGGCGGCCTCATCGCTCGAGGGTTCCGGCCGTCTGTGCAAGCGCTCTCATGAGCGAGTCTCATCGCGTTCGCCGAGCTGATGGGCCGGTCATCGCCGACGTGGTCGTGCCGCCGTCGAAGAGCATTGCCAATCGGGCGCTGATCTGTGCTGCACTTGCCGATGGTGAGAGTGAGATCACCGGCGTGGCCCCGGGTGACGACACCTCGGCAATGCTGGACTGCCTTGATCGGCTCGGTATCCCGGTCGCCGTCTCGAAGCGCGACGGAAACTTGGTTGGTGCCGTGATGGGTAGCGCTGGCAACCTTCCCGTCGGGCCCATCACCCTGCCGACGCGGTTGGCCGGTACGACGTCACGGTTCATCACCGCCTTGGCCGCGATCGGCCCTGGGCCGTACCTCGTCGATGGGGATCCGCCACTGCGGAGCCGGCCGATGGGGCCGCTTCACAACTCCTTGATCGCGCTTGGCGCGACGCTGGAACCGGGTGACCGGCCCGGCCACCTGCCGGTCACCGTCAGTGGACCGTTGCGCGGTGCCGACGCGGTGGTCATGCCAGGCAATGTCTCGAGCCAGTACGTCTCGGCGTTGATGTTGGTCGCGCCGTACATCCGCCGTGGACTGCGGCTCGGGCTCTCCACGTCCTTGGTATCGCGTCCGTACGTGGAGATCACGCGCGCGGTGATGACAGCCTTTGGTGCCGAGGACATTGAGTTGAGCGACCGTCGCGTCCACGTTGGCGAGGGCGGCTATTTCGGTGCGGCCTATCGAGTCGAGCCGGACGCATCGTCGGCGAGCTATCCGCTCGCTGCTGCAGCGATGGCTGGGGGAGCGGTCTGCGTGCGGGGTCTCGGCGCCAATGCGTTGCAGGGCGATGCTCGTTTCGTTGACGTCCTGGTTGAAATGGGCTGCACCGCAACGGTGAGTGCTGACGACACGGTCATCATGCGCCGGCGCGACACGCCATTGCGAGGCATTGAGATCGACATGTCCGACATCTCGGACCTCGTCCCGACGATGGCCGTGATCGCAACGCAAGCTGTCACGCCGACGCGGATCACGGGGGTGGGCTTCATCCGCAAGAAAGAGAGCGATCGGCTCGGCGACCTCGCAGACGAACTCGCCAAAACTGGTGCCGACATCACCGTCGAGGCCGATGGTCTCCTGATCACCCCGACCGACCTCCTGCACGCTGCCACACTCGACACGCACCACGATCACCGACTGGGTATGGCCTTTGGCATCCTCGGACTGGTTGTCGATGGCATCGAGGTCAACGACCCGGGAGTCGTGTCAAAGAGTTGGCCCGCCTTTTGGGATGCGCTCGAGGCGATCCCCGCCCGCGGGCAGTGAGCAGCGATCGGCCCCGAGTCGCGGCCTTCGATGTCGACGGCACGCTGACCACCCGTGACTGTGTCGTCCCGTTCCTCCGTCGTGTTGCAGGCACACCCCAGCTGTCGCTGAAGCTCGTCGTGAATGCACGCCACACGGTGCCCGCGCTTGTGCGGCGGGACCGCGACGCACTGAAGGAAGCCTCGGCACGTGCCGCGTTTCGGGACCGTTCAGTGCAGGACATTGGTCGACATGCCGCCGAATTCGCCCGAATGGTGCACACGTCCTGGCTTGAACCGCAAACACTTGAGATGCTGCGTGCGCATCAGGCTGCCGGCGACATCGTGCTGCTGGTCTCAGCCTCGTTCGAGGTCTATCTTCGTCCACTCGGCGGCTTGCTTGCCGTGGACGATGTGCTCGCTGTGCGACTTGCGGTCGGGTCGGACCGAACGTTCACGGGTGACTTGAGCGGCCAGAACTGTCGTGGCCCCGAGAAGGTACGCCGTGTACACACCTGGCTCGATGAGCACTGCTCCGATGTCGGCGGTCGCCAAGGACTGCATCTCACCGCGTACGGTGACTCCGTAGGCGACCGCGAACTCCTCCTCGACGCGGACACTGCCGTGTTTGTTGGCAAGCATCAACCCAGCTGGCTGCCGGCGTCGGCCGGATAGAACAACGCTGGTTCGTCAGACCGGACAACGTCAGGTGCCCCGCAGCTACCTGCAGGGCGCTACGGTCAGCGCAGTGATTTCGGGCCTGATTCGCACCGCTCGGCCCAAGCAGTGGCTGAAGAATGTGCTGGTGTTTGCCGCGCCCGGCGCCGCCGGTGTGCTGAATCAGGGCCGCGAACTCGGCCTGACGATCATTGTGTTCGTGGCGTTTTGTTTCGCCGCATCGGCGGTGTACTACTGGAACGATCTGATCGACGTCACGGCGGACCGGACGCACCCGACCAAGCGCGATCGACCGATTGCTGCCGGTGATGTGCCCATCAGCGCTGCGCGTGCGGTTGGCGTCATTGCTCCCTTCGTTGCGCTCGGTCTGGCTGGCCTGACGGGCCGTTGGCAAACCGTGGCGGTGATTGGGATCTACCTCGTTGTCAACCTCGCCTACAACTTCGGACTGAAAGACATCCCCGTCGTCGAACTCCTGGTGGTCGCATCCGGTTTCGTCTTACGCGCCGGAGCAGGTGCCGTGGCCGTCGACGTGCCGATGTCGCGATGGTTCGTGCTGTGCACCACCTTCGGCTCCCTCTTCATCGTTGCCGGCAAGCGCTATGCCGAGTTGAACGACCTGGGGCCTGGGGCAGGCACGCGCGCCACGCTCGAAATGTACACCGTTGGCTACCTCCGGATCGTGCTGTCGATCAGTTGTGGTGCTGCCCTTCTGAGTTACTGCGTCTGGGCCTTCGAGACCAGTGCCGAAGCAGACGCGCTCGGCGAGTTCGACTTCCCGTTCTACGAACTCTCCATCGTCCCGATGCTCGCAGCACTCCTGCAGTATCTGCTTGTGCTCGAACAGGGAGGGGGCGGAGCCCCTGAGGAGGTTTTTACCAAGGACCGCATCTTGCAGATCCTGGGCCTCGCTTGGATCGTGATCTATGGCATCGCCGTCTACGCTGGCTGACCACATGGACAACGCACCTGGCAGGCCGCAATTCGATCGTCCCGCGCTTGTTTCGGTGATGGCGCAGGTGGCCGATGTTGACGGGTGGATGACCCCGGGGCAGGCATCGACGCTGTACGACAGTGCTGTTCGCTGCCCGGACGGCAGTCAAGTCGTCGAGATCGGCTCGTTTCAGGGACGCTCAACGATCGTCCTGGCAATGGCTGCTGACCCGTCGGTGCAGGTGATCGCGATCGATCCTCACGCCGGCAACGATCGCGGGCCACAACAGATCGATGGCTACGCAGACGAGGCGGACAGCGACCATGCGATCTTCAACAAGAACCTCGCTGATGCCGGCGTAGCCGGGCGGGTGCGTCACCTCCGGATGTTCTCCGATGATGCGCACACTGAGGTCGCCGGTGACCTTGGCGTGTTGTACGTCGATGGCGCGCACCGGTACGCCCCGGCACGAGCCGACATCGTGTCCTGGGGCGCACGGGTCGAGGATGGCGGCACTCTGCTGATCCATGATTCGTTCTCATCAATCGGTGTCACTTTCGCAATTCTCCGCGAGTTCTTACTCGGTTCGAAGTTCCGGTACGTCGGTCGGTCACGATCGATGACGATCTACCGGGCCGACTTCGCGAGCGGACCGCTTGATCGAGTCAAGAACGCAGCGCGGCAGCTTGCGCAGCTGCCATGGTTCGTGAAGAACTTTGCCCTCAAGGTGTTCCTGTCGGCAGGCCTGGGCAAGATCATGACCAAACTCGGCCGCACCGCGCCCGAATGGCCGTACTGAGCCGCTGATGGGTGACCGGCAGTTGCTCATGGGCTGGGGGAGAACCTCGGCGACCTTGGCCAACGTCGAGTCGGTCGGCGTCGACGGCCTTGCGACCATTGAGTTGGGCAACCGCGGGGCCATTGCTCGCGGTCTCGGACGGGCGTACGGCGACCCTGCACAGAACGGTGGCGGCACGGTCATCCGCCTCAGGCCGTCGGCCAACCCGGTGTGGATCGACACCGTCGGTGGCACAGCCACCGTCGATGCTGGGGTGAGTTTCGACGAACTGCTCCGCCGCATCGTGCCGCATGGGTTCTTCGTTCCGGTCACGCCCGGCACGCGATTCATCACCATCGGTGGAGCAATCGCCAGTGACGTCCACGGCAAGGGTCACCACAGCGATCTCACGTTCGGTCACCACGTCCGTTCGCTCGATATCGTGCTTGCTGACGGATCAGAACGAACAATTGGGCCTGACACCGAGGCTGATCTGTTCTGGGCCACGGTCGGTGGAATGGGTCTCACCGGGGTCATCACGCGGGCCACGTTCAATCTGCTGCGCATCGAAACGAATCGGTGTTTGGTCGAAACCCAGCGACTCCCTGACCTCGATGCGCTGATCGCTGCGATGAGCGACGGCGACGCGGACCATCGGTATTCGGTGGCGTGGGTCGATTTGGCGACAAAGGGTGCAACAGTCGGCCGCTCAATTCTCGAGCGCGGCGACCACGCCACACTCGAGGACCTCGCCGAACACGCGCCAAAAGCGCTCCGCAATCCGCTCGGCTTTGCGCCGGGGTCGCTGGCGTCGGTGCCACCGGTGCCGAACGTGATGAATCGGCTCGCCGTGCGCACGTTCAACGAGTTGTGGTTTCGCAAGGCCCCGAAACAGCACATCGGCACCCCAACGCTCACCGGGTTCTTCCATCCCCTCGACGGGATCGGCGACTGGAACCGGTTTTATGGCGCCAACGGGTTCTTGCAATACCAGTTCGTCGTTCCCTTCCAGGCCGTCGACACGCTGCGCGATGTTGTCGACCGCGTCGTCGGCAACGGCAATGCCAGCGTCATTTCGGTACTGAAGCGGTTTGGCGCCGAGAGCGGTGGCTTCCTGAGCTTCCCTAAGCCTGGCTGGACGCTCACGTTCGATTTGGCCGCAGGTACGCCCGGGCTCGGGCCGTTCCTCGCTGAACTCGATCAACTCATCGTGGATGCCGGTGGACGCCACTACCTCGCGAAAGATGCTCACACCACCCCCGACATCATTCGTACGGGCTACCCGCGCTTCGATGCCTGGAAGGCAATTCGTCGAAACGTCGACCCTGACGGTCGGTGGGCCAGCGATCAGGCGCGCCGACTCGACCTTCTCTGAACCACCAGACTGGACCCCTCATGAACAATGCTCTTCAACAACCGCAAACTGTGGTCGTGCTCGGCGGCGGCAGCGACATTGCTCGAGCGATCGTTGTCGCGCTCGACTCGTCATCGCTGCACACCGTCGTGCTCGGATGTCGCGACGTTGACTCGGCAGATGCTGCTGGCCTCGAAGCTGAGTTGAGCGGCGCATCGGTCACCGCACGCCACTTCGACGCGACCGATCACGTCGGGCACGCAGACTGGGTCGCCGCGATCGCAGCTGATCACGGCGACCTCGACATCGTGATTCAGGCCTTTGGTCAACTCGGCGCCGATGCTGCTGACGACCCTGTCGCCGCCGCCAACTTGGTCGACGTCAATTTTGCGGGCGCCGTGAGCACGGGTCTGGCCGTCGCCGATCAACTACGAGCACAAGGGCACGGCGCGCTGGTTTCGCTCTCAAGCGTCGCTGGTGTCCGCACGCGGGCCTCGAACTTTGTGTACGGCTCGACCAAGGCTGGCCTCGATGCCTTCAGCACCGGTCTCGGTCATGCCCTGCATGGATCAGGCGCTCATGTTTTGACCGTTCGGCCCGGCATGGTGCGGACCTCGATGACCGAGGGAATGGAAGACGCACCCTTCACCGTCGATGCAGTCGACGTTGCTGCCGCCACGGTCAAGGGGCTGCGGAAGAAGCAGGCCGTCGTCTGGGCGCCGGCAAAGTTGCAGGGTGTGTTCGGGTTGCTCCGATTAGCCCCCGACTTCGTCTGGCGCAAACTCGACACGTGACCGTGACCGTGCCCGATGCGCCGGCCGCTGGCCAGTCAGAGCTGCAGGCGAGTGCCGACCGGCTTCGAGGCCTCGGTATCAATCGGATCGAGAGTTTTGCGTGGCGCGATCTTGACGACGCCGAAGCGGGTGGGTCAGAACTCCACGCCGACGAGATTTTCAGCCGTTGGGCTGGCGTGGGCATCGATGTCGTCCATCGGACGTCGACGCGAGACGCCCGGACGTTCGACCGCAACGGGTACGTGGTCGTGCAAAAGGGTGGACGGTTCGACGTGTTTGCTCGGGTCATCGCCGGCCAAATATGGCGCCGCCTCGTGCGACAACGACCGTCGAGCACGGCGACGCTCGAGATCTGGAACGGCGTGCCCTGGTTTGGCCCACTCTGGGCGCCACAGCGTCGAGTTGTCTGGATGCATCACGTCCACCGCGATATGTGGGCCGACGTGCTGCCCGAACCACTCGCTGGAGCAGGCCGTTTCCTCGAGACTCGATTCGCGCCGATGTTCTACAAACGGAGCACATTCGCCACGTTGTCGGAGTCCTCTGCAGATCAGATCGAAGAGATCGGAATCGATCGATCACAGCTCACCGTCATCCCGCCTGGGGTGCACGAGCGATACACGCCGGACGAGACCGAACGGAGCCTCGTACCCGAGGTCGTGATCGTCGGACGGTTGGCACCGGTCAAGCGGCAACGCCTGGCACTGGCTGCGCTTGCATCCGCACGGGCTCGAGTGCCGAGCTTGAGGGTCCGCCTCATCGGGGATGGCCCCGACCGGCCGCAGATTGAGGCCTGGATCGAGGAGCAACGCGCACAGGATTGGGTCACGCTGAGCGGACGTGTCACCGACGACGAACTCGTGGAGGCGTATCGGTCGGCATGGCTCGTCGTCAGCGCGTCACACGCAGAGGGGTGGGGTATGTCACTGACAGAGGGAGCAGCATGCGCAACGCCCTGTGTCGCCACGGACATCGCTGGGCATCGTGGCGCAGCCGTCGACGGCGTGACCGGCAGGCTTGTCGCCAACATCGCTGACCTCGGTCCTGTAATCGCTGATCTACTCGGACAGTACGAACTGAGGAGCGAGATGGCGCGAGCGGCAACCGATCACGCTGCGGGTCTATCGTGGACGGCAGTCGCCGCCCGTCAGCTCGACGTGTTCTGCGCCGCGGTGGCTTCGGCTTCTTCGCGGTAGGCCCGTCGCCGTCGACGCATGCTGAACAGGTCGGCGACGCCCCAGTAGGTGACCAACTTAAAGGCTTCGAACACGATGCCGCGGTGCATCTTGGAGGTGCCGGCGACGCGGTCGCGAAACTGGATCGGAATCTCAACCACGCTCAGGCCCTTACGGACGGTTCGGTAGGTCATCTCGACCTGAAAGCCGTAACCACCCGCCTGGATACCATCGAGGCTGATAGCCCGCAGTGCGTCCGTGCGGTACACCCGATAGCCAGCGGTGGCGTCATTGATGGCGAGACCGAGCATGATCGCCGCGTACCGGTTGCCCCAGCGGGAAAGCCAGGTCCGGCGTCGCGGCCAACCGACCACCGATCCACCGGGAATGTAGCGCGAACCGATGACGAGATCGATGCCGCGCTCAGCAACTGCAAGCATCGTCGGCAGCACAGCGGGGCTGTGGGACATGTCTGCATCGATTTCGACAACGGCGTCGTAGTCGGCAGCCAGTGCCAATCGAAACGCATGGAGGTAGGCGTCGCCGAGACCCCGCTTCTCCTCCCGTTCGACGATTTCAATGCGCTCGCCAGCAGCGATGCGTTTGTGTACGAGCGAACGTGTGTCGTCAGTCGACGAGTCGTCGATCACCATAATGTCGGTGTTCGGCACGTGCCGCTGGATCTCGTCGAGCACCGTGGCGATGTTCGCTGCCTCGTTGTGCGTCGGCACGATGATCAGGGTGCGCATGAGGCCACGAGACTACCCAGGGTGAGCACTGGGCGATGCGCCCGGGGACTCGGCTGGTGTCGACCCAGTTGATGTGGGATCCTCTGACGCGACATGGACGGGTGCCAACACAGACAGAAGTACGTGGGTGCTGACTGCGGCGACAACCATCCAGGTGACAGGGGCAGCCCAGGTGAAGCGGAGCGGCCAGTCGGGTCCGTTGGCGTAGTTGTAGCGCCACTCAAGGGCGATGATCAGACCGCTCACAGCAGCCCATCCGACACACACGATCGCGGCCGCAAGCCCAAGTGCGAGCCGGGTCCGACGCGCGACGAGCACAATCAGCGACACCACGGCCGACGTCAATGCAGCAAGTGGTCCTCCGACAAACATAAAGCCAACCACCGTGGTTGCGGCAACAGCGGCCAGCGCCGCTGGTGTCAGTGTCGGCGCCGCTCGTGACCAGTCGTCATCGGCGGACACCGGATCAACCTGTCCTTGATTCCGCCTGGCCCGGCCAGCGGCGATCAGGGCCAAGATGGCGAGGGCGGCGAGGGCGGAGATTCCGAGACCGACGTTGATAGAACGCTGCGGCGTCCAGCGGAGTTCGAGCGAACGGTCAGAAGGACCGGGCGGCAGCAGCCAGCCGTTCGCATAGCCGTCAATGAGGAGTGGCGTACCGAGGTCGACGCCGTCGACGGTCGCCGTCCAGCCGAGGTTGTGACTCTGGGGGAGCATCAGCACCGTCGTGTGGCCAGTCGCGGTCAATAATGCGTCGATGGCCGTTGCCTCCGTCCGGGTGATGACGACCCTGCCGTCGGGCGACGGAGTTGGGGCTCGCTGTGCCGTGTCGAGTACGAGACGATCAAGGTCGAGTCCAGTTAATTTGCCGTCGGTGGCGACGAGGCGATGTTGTCCGGCGCTCAGGTCCAACGTGGCGTCGATGCACGAGGTGACGTCGAGGACGCCGTCGACCTCCCCGGTTACCTCGACGGCGAGCGGTGCGCCGTCGAGTGAGATCAAGTCCGAGCGGCATCCGCTATTCAGCACACGTGCCTGCCGGACGGGAGCCTCCAAGGCAGCTGAGCCGAACGAGACTTCGGCGAGGCCCACCGGGAGCAACCGCTCGACACCGGAGTAGTACTCCGGCACGGTCTCGCCTGACACAGCATCGAGTGTGATGGTGGTGTTCGAAGCGGTGAAGGGTTGAACGGGAATCGTCACCGTCGACAGCCCGGATTCCGAGGTCGTCAGCGGTACGGCGACCTCGAAAGTGGTCGCGCCATCCGTGATCGTGAGTGCGTTCGGGGCGGCATGCTTGCCATCGCTCCGCCACGTGATGGTCAACTCGTCGGCCTCGACAGGCGTCTGTTGCGCAATGGTCAATGTCGCACCGATGCTGCCGTCGAACGGCGTCTGCCAAGCCGTGGCCACGTCGCCGTCGACTGCGGCATCGCCGCGACTTGCGGCACTGCCCGGGAGACGCACCGATGCAGTGGCCGTGGCGCGTTGCGGGGCCTCGGACTCAATCAGCACCGACGTGAGTACATCGTCGCTCGCTGTCGCCGAGAGCCGTGCCTGGCCGGCGAGCACGAATGGACGATCAAATGGCACATCGAAGAGCCGGTCGATGGCCGGCTCGGGAGCCTGCCGGTTGGGCGTCGATGGCTCAATTCGCTGCCGTGTCATTACGTAGGTGAGCGGATCATCGGCGGCGATACCGAGCGCGGCAGCGACCGGCAGCCGAACGGTGCGGTCGTCAACGACGACGGAACCATCCGATCGGACGGGCGTCACCTCGGCGAATCCGACGCCCGGCTGACCGACGTAGGAGGCGAGGTCACCGAGGTTGTCAGAGAGGACCTCGATCTCCACACGATTGGTCAGCCCGCCGAGGCCCGCAGCCCTGAGGTCGAGGCTCTGTCCGTTGTCGACTCGAGACGAGTCACCGAGATTGAACTCCGTGGAGCCGGTGTCGGTGGTGACACGGATGTGGGTGATGACCCGATCGTTGGCTCCGACCTGGGGTTGCAACAGTCGGAGCACGTCGAGATTCTCGGGTGCAACGAAGTCGGCAAGCCAGCGGGCGCCGTCGCTGCCCTCGGCGATGCCAGTGCGCCATGCCGTCGAGGAGTCTCCATCGATGGCAAAACCGGGGGCATCCTCGGCCGTGTAGATGATCCGACCGCCATACGAACTTGCCGCCACATCCGCGACGTCGGCCAAATGGACGGCAATGGTCTGATCGTCGAGCTCCGTCGAGCCGTCCGGAAACAGGTCGAGTCGGCTGTCGTTCGGGTCATCGTCAAACGTCAGCACATCAGCGGCTTCCAGCGCACCGAGATTCGATCCGATCGACGACCACCGGTGGCCCTGCTTTCGATTCGTGTCGGTGACCACCCACCAGGGACTCACCGCGGCAGTGCGTAGGCCATCATCGAGGCCTGCCGCGTAGACGACCGGTCTGTCACCGTCGAATAGACCGGCCGCAACGACGTCGACAATGCCGTCTCCGTTGCCTGCCAAGATCATCGGGCTCGAGGCACTGCGCACGTTCAAGTCGGAGCGGCTGTTCGCGTCGTCCAGTTCAAATGCGGCGATGATCGGGTACTGCTCGGCGGTGCCCTGGCGAGCGAGGGTGATCTCATCGATGAGCGTGATCCGGGTCACGTCGGTGGTGAGCGGGCCTGCGTGGTCGGGGCGCGCGAGCACCGAGGTCACATCGCTCCAGAGCGGCCCCGGGCGCGCCAGCCGATATCGCTCGTGTTGGAGGTCGTTGCGGACGACAATGGTCTCAACACCGAACAGGGTCGCAATCGGCTCGAGGGTTGCGGGCTCAAACCATCCCTCAGCGAGCCGGCGGTCGAAGGCGTTGAGGAGGTCGGCGGTGCCGGCACTTCCCTGCGGAATCAACTCCCTGTACAGCACCGACCGATCGGTGAGGCCGGGCAGGACCGGGTCGACCGTGCCGCCCCACCGGTAGTCAGCGAAGTCGGCACCTGGGATCGCGAAGATCCGACCGTCAGGACCGTGCCCGCCGGAATCGGCGGAGTCGCTTGAGTTCAAATACGCCGCAAGGTTGGTGGTCGCAGTCGGCAGGGTCTCCGGGCGAAGCAAGGACGCCGAGGCAGCGTTGCCTGTGAACCAGGGAAGGAGATTTAGGAAGATGGCGCCGACGGCGAACGCTGGGAGCAGCGGAGCGATGCGCCGCACGGGGATGGCGGGCCGAGCCGCCAGCCACCGACACGCCGCTTCAACGCCGGCACCGAGCCCGCACGCCAGAGCGAGCAGCAGGAGCGGGGCGGCACGCGGCGTAGAGCGTAGCGCAGACCCCGCTGTCGAGTTCGTGGCAAAAGTCTCGAAGAGCGTGCCGTACCAGGTCGAGCTACCGAGGGGTGCTGCTCCGACGCTCAGCACGAGCCCGACGAGCAGCAGCAGCAACATCGAGGCGCGTCCCCGGAACGATGCAAAGAGGCCGAGGAGCGACAAGCCCGCCAGACCGAAACTCACGAACATCACGATCGGGGCGTTGAAATAGGGGAATGCTGGCCCAATCCACGGATCCAGTCGATCCCCGCCATAGAAGAACCAGTAGCCGAGCCCGCGCAGGATCTCCTGAGGAGCGCTTGCCGAGGCCACGGTCTGGTAGCTCTCGGTGAAGTCCAGAATTGGGAGGCCGTACGTTCCCTGCACCCGGAGCCCAGCGATCCACCAAACCGATACCGCAGCACAGAGCACAGCAATTCGTCCGGCGGCGGCGACCACTGATCGAGTTGCAACGCGGCGACTGACCGCGTCGGCGGCCAACCAGATCACCGGGCCAAGCCCGACGAAGAGCAGCGAGGTGGCGTTGACGCTGCCGACGAGAGCCACGACCAAGGCGAACTGTCCCGCCCGGAACCAGGAGCGATCCCGAGCGGCACGCGCCGCCAACAAGATGAGCCAAGGAAGCGCCGCCCAAGGGAACAGAATGGCGGACAGCCGAGCCAAGTAGCTCAGCAGATAGGGGCTGAAGCCGTAGGCGGCCGCCGCAATCAGCGACCCGGCCACGGCCCAGCCAAGCCAGCGCAGAAGGCGGAACGTGCCGAAGGCCGCAGCAAAAACCAGAAGAGCCCACAGGAACCGTTGCGCGGCCCAGTCAGGCAGTCCGACTGCATCCAGCGTCCAGTAGTACGGCCCGAGCGGAAAGAGGTACCCGATGTTCTGATGGGGGACTGTTCCTGCGCCAACCGAGGGGTCCCACATGAATCGCGCGCTGGAGAGCATCCGGCCGGGGTCGAGCGTGAGATACGACTTGGTGTCGGCACTCACCTCCCCGCGGGACGTGAGCAGCATGGGGACCAGAGTCGCCACGGCAAGCAACCAGGCCGAGGCCTGATCAGTGTGATCGCGGACCCACTGTTGGGTCGCAACGACGATGCGACGGGCCATGTCGCCAAAGGTACAGGCGATACCCTGTCAACGTCATGAACGCAAGCGTCCAAATCGAGCGCTGTCTCACCGTGGTGGTGCCGTGCTACAACGAATGCAACACAGTACGGGCCCTCGTGGATCGGGTGCTGGCTTCGCCGTTCGTGGCCGAGGTCGTCTTGGTCGACGACGGCTCGACCGATGGCACCCGAGCGTTGTACGGCGGGATCACCGACCCCCGTGTGCAAGTCATGTTGCACGATGTCAACCAGGGCAAGGGAGCGGCGTTGCGAACCGGCTTCGCCGCGGCGACGAG
>Ga0233438_10003595_pt1 | contig 14234 bp, 43 predicted proteins | sample SI_123_September_FD_182720 | JGI IMG/M metagenome (GOLD analysis project Ga0233438, IMG submission 182720) | Seawater microbial communities from Saanich Inlet, British Columbia, Canada - SI_123_September2016_10_MG | ecosystem: Environmental > Aquatic > Marine > Inlet | place: Canada: British...
TCTCTGTATTTATTCGAAGTCCTTATGAGTTTTTTTGAATGTCTGGGGATACTTATCAGTGGGCGCTTGACTTATGGGGGCGTTTGCATTAGAATGGGGTCTAAGACTGCGACGTAGAGATACATTTATAAGCACACAGATACGTTACCAAAATAACACAGATACGTTTATTCCAATGTTTACTTTTTACCTTCTTTTGACCATAAAAGCACAACAATCTATCAGTATAAAACCTGTTATTTATAGATAGAATTATAGCACCTTATCAAACAATGAAACAAGGAACAATCTACTCCCTTTACTGTAAAGAATCAAATCGTTATTATGTGGGGCAAACTATCAAGCAAGTGAATCAAAGATGGAAGGAACATCTATACGAAGCAAAGAGAATGTCTCCTAATCCATTATACAAAGCAATCAGAAAGTATGGCGCTGGTTCATTCAACATCAAAATAATTGAAGATGTTGATGTAACCTTATTAGATGAAAGAGAGACCTATTGGATAGAACAATACGATGCTTATTCTAATGGATATAATCAAACAACTGGTGCAGGTGGTCAGTATAGAATAAGCGAAGATGTGAAAGAAAAGATTTCACAAACTATGACGGGTAAAGAGAAAACAACTGAACACGTTTCTAAGATAAGTCAATCTCTAAAGAATAAGGGTCATAACTTTACTATTAGAGGTGATGGTAAACATGCACGTCGTAAGATAAAAACCATCAACGTTGATACATTAGAAGAAAGAATTTGGGATAGTTATACAGAATGTGCTGAATGGTTAGGTGTAACATCAGGCAATTTTTCTCGTTCATTAAAGAATGGTTGGAAAATAAAAGGGCATAGATTGATAAGAATTGATGACCGTCCTATTTCACATTCAGTGTATGGTGTAGATAAGAAAACAAACCGCATCAAATATACCTTCAAAAGTATAAGAGAAGCAGGTAAAGAATTAGGTTTCAATAGTGGAATTAGTGGATGTCGTAAATCACTCAAACACCCACACAAATACACCTGGAAAGGTTGTTATTGGTTCTATACAGATAAGCATTAAAAAAGGGAGCATAAGTGCCCCCCTGCATAGTATAAGATAACAGAGATAATCAAATACCTAATTCATCCTTTATTTCATCCTTTATTTCATCCTTCATCTTATCCAACCTTTCTTTCTCTCTCTCTTCTCTTTCTTTCTCCAATTGTTGTTTCTTTCTCTCCTGTGATTCATCTCTTGCTTGATTCGCAATCTCAAGTCTTCGAGTATCAATGTCCTCCTTAAATCTATTGAATGATTTCATCCTTCTCTTATTATTGTTTTACTATTTAATAAAAACTGTTTTTCTTGCATTGGGATTGTTCTTCATGTGTCATAGGTCATTCAGGTATCACTTATTAAAAAATCAATTTATATACATTAAAAACCCCCTGTATGTTACAGAGGGATGTGAGTTTTATGCTGGATCTAATCCTAATCGATATCTTGCTGCATCAATTGCATCCTTTCGTTTTAAGAATAATGCAGGTTCCTGTTCATACCTCAGTTGAATAAAGCGATAAAACTTCTTAAACTGGTAAGTAGTTTCATCTCTTTCCATAACAACTTTGTTAAAGAAATAGATGGCAAAGTTACCTTCTGGGTTCTTTTTGAACTCTTTGTTAATCAGAAAGGGAGTGACTTGTCCCTTCTCAAAATCATTCTTTGAGAGTAATTTAATCATGAGAAAACATAACCGTTGGTGAATAGTGTGGTTTGAAATACTTTTTTATCTCCTACTTGTCCAACAAACCTTTTCACATACCAAGTGTTATTCTTTTGGAATACACCTTCACCCTCAATACAAAACTCATCACAGAGTGCATTAAGTCTTGCTTTTGTTGTTGCTGATTGATAACCACCATCAAAGATAGTCATGCTATCATCATCAATCTCCGCAATCTTATTACCGTGAAGATATACTTCTGACACATTATTTGCATCAGTGATAACACTTGTGTTTGCAGATTGCCAGTTCTGATTGTTATGAACTGCTGCGATCATTTGGATTTCGATCTGTCTCATGATTTTAGTTTGGTTTGGTTTGGTTTGTCTTAGTTTGGTTTGTTACGAGCAGACAGTTAATGCTCCGTCAAGTATATCCACCCAGGCATTTGGATACTTTTCAGAATACTTATCAAGGGCATCATCTGCCTTTTCATAAGTCATGAAACTAGCAAGAACTTTCCAGTTTCCAGTATCATCAAGGCGGGCAATTTTGTAAGGTCTCATGGTTTAGTTTGGTTTAGTTTGGTTTGGTCCTTAAGTATCACTCACCATGAAAGGCAAAGTGTGCATCAACAACAAAATCAATGACTTCAACAACTTCGTGATCTTGAACATCGTGGCGATCACAGAACCAGTCGATACAATCATCGGCAGGTAACATCGTATCGAGCATGAAATCTTGCAGATCAGAAAGATTTTCGGCGGAGAAAAGAATGGTTTTGTTCATGGTTTGACTTGGTTGTGTCCTTACACCTAAGGGGCAATCTCAAAGTTAGCTATTTTAATCCAACTCGATTTGCCAGTCATTGTCATCAATTAGATTCACCCAAAAGTGATTCTTATTATTTGCAGAAGATAGGAATACTTTGTCTCCTAAATGTTGTTCTACAAAACATTCCTGTAGTTTGTCCATTAAGTTACAGAAACGATTTTGTGCTTTTTTAGATTTTGGTGTTACGATTGCGATCATGATAATTCAGGCGGTAAGATTTGCGATTTTGAAGACACTAACCTCATGAGAGTCGTTAGCATCAACAAGGACAGGATTATCCTCAAAGGTCATCTTAATGATGCTAGGATTGTGCTCCTGCCATTCAGTTAATGTTCGACCTTGAATGTTACCCTTGCGAGGGCGATTGGTGAATTGTTTGATAGTTTTGAACTCACCTGCCTCAGTTCCATCATCAAAGAAAAAGGTAATCTTTCTCCTGAATGTTGCAATCACTGGACATTTTGGGATGTTCATAATTGGTTTGTGTCCTTACACCTAAGGGGCAATCTCAAAGTTAGCTATTTTCAAACCTTGAGATTGTGATGAGATGAAAAGATTTAGTAAAGAATGTGAAGCGATTAGTGTGAGTTAATCGCTTCAATCACCAACGACTTTGAGAACTTGATGTTTGAGCATGATGTTAGTTAGTGGGGAAGTTCTTACAGACGGCATCACATAGGACACGAATTAAATCTTCCATATCATCTTCATTAATTTTATCATTCAAATATTGTGATATCACAATAGACTCAATGTCGTCCATTAGTTGTTCCCGTGCTGATAACATTTCGAGTTGATTGTTCATTTGAAGAGTGTGGAATAGGATTTGATAAGTGACATAATCACCAACGAGTTTGAATCAGTGCAGAGTTGAAAAGTTGTGGTTCTGTGTGCATATCAGTCACTTCATACTTGTAACCCTCAACACGACTATCAACCTCTTTCTCAAATGATTCTTTGTTGATGTAGGACTTAGATTGCATGTCATTCATGAATGTCACAGTCTTATACATCAGGCGCTCGCTGATAGTTCCATCAGAATACTTGACGGGGTAGAAATCAACAACCATGTTTCCGTGCTTTGCTGTGAGTTGCATTAGGTTTGCTCTTGCTTGTGTCCTTACACCTAAGGGGCAATCTCAAAGTTAGCTATTTTAATTCGGGAATGTAGTTAGTATCAACAACCGTCACAACTTCTCCATCAGATTGTAAAACATCGTATTCAACTTGATTTGTTCCGATGTCTGCTTTACCGACAATAATAGCAGTGGAAAGAATGAACTCTAGCATTGTTTTTGTCTTGGTTTAGTATAAGAATTGAAGCGGTGCCTAAGTGTTACTCAGGTCTAAGTTTTACTGTAATAATCTCAAAGTTTGGATGTAATTCTTTGCACCTTGCATATGCTTCGGCAGCAGTTTCTCTCATGTAAGAAAGCACATCGTGCATCTCTTTTTTGTTGTCGTAACCGTAGCAATTCCAGATAGGCATGTGATTTAGTGAATGAATGAGTAAGTGTTAGTTAGGAAAGAACATAAGTGCTCAGATCATTACGATTGTCGCAAGATGCCCAAGTATCGTAAAAAGAATCCCATGCTTCCTTGTTATCAATAAAGGAGTCTATTTCCAGCATTTCACATACCCAATCGTATGCCATATCGACATCGGCATTCACGTCATCAACGAAGACGCACATTTGCCCCATGATGTCATCCCAGGTTGCTTGCATTTCAGGAGAGAGGTTGAAGATTGGAGTTGACATAAAGAAAGATTTTTGGTTTGATTGGATGCTTACACCTAAGGGACAATCTCAAAGTTAGCTATTTTAATTGCCTGGGATTACTGAACCTTGATTTCCAGTTCTTCAATACGATCATAGAGATTAGAAACTAATTCTAAGAGTGCTGTAAACTTCTCATTAGTCTCCTTTTCTTCTCTCTTATAACATACTCCATTGGAGTAATATTCATGATGGAAAATGTCGTCTGTGTACATTTGATTTTTTAATTGAATGTTACTTAGTAGTCAGTGTTAAGTTCACCTGGACGGTGCATTACTTTATTCAAATGATACTCAAACTTTGCATTGACTAATTCTTCATCAGTGCGAGTGAGTGGATATACTTTAGCACCTTTTGCAGTGTTACCCCAGATGATCATTTTGTAATCTTTGGGATCAATTAAATGATTTTCCATAATTAAAATTGTTGAAATGCGGAATCAGTTGTCGTGTAGTTTCATTCATGTTCAACTCTCTGAATAGTTGAGTAATAGTAGTTCATCATTTTTGTGTCACGCTCTGCTAAGAATAGCAGATAGCAAGTGAGAGCGACAATAGCAAAGATGCCGCTTAGGAGCAACTGGGTGAATTTCATTGTTGAACTGCGGCAATTACGTGATAAAACAAGTAGACACCGAATGATAGAAGAGGAAGAGGAATAATAACTCCATGTAAGATAGGATTTTTAATCATATGGACACAAAACATAATCCATCCGACTAAAATACCAGTCGCGGCAACAATGAATGCCATGACACCAATTGCCTTAAGAAGAATACCGAAATCCATGATGATTTTAATAATTGGGATAAAATTAGGGATTGATTAGGATGAATCGATTAACTCATCCTAATTATGTTTGTAATCTTGAGTTTGCATTTGATTAAGTAGTTTGGTGAAAGTGGACTATTTTAATTGACCTCAATCGTTCCAGGCAGTTACAACAAACTCATCATTCTTAATGATAACATTGGCACCGAATGTGCCACCTAAAGCAAACATCAACATGTCGCTAATTTCATCATCAGTGAAATTACCTTGAGTGAAATTACCCTTGTTGATTGTTGAACAACCAGATGCTTGAATGTCATTCACATTCAGACAAATTGCATTCCTAATCTCTTCAGTATTGATGCACTTCATTGCACCAGAGTCATACTGTTTCATAGTGGTGAAAGTGTCGAGAATGTTAGTTTTGATTTGTGTCATAATTGGGTTGTGTCCTTACACCTAAGAGGCAATCTCAAAGTTAGCTATTTTAATCAGACATCAATCCTTCGAGGGTTTCTTCATCATAAAGGTCAAGGATTTCAGACTTGACATCATCTTCATCCCAATCTTTGATGTTTTCTTCAATACTCTCAACAGCAAAAGTGATGAGAGTATCCATGTCCATACCATCAACAATCATCTCGGCATAGTTGAGTTTGAGTTGGTCAAGTTTAGAAGTCATTATCATTTGAGGATAAAGAGAGGGAAATTAAGCAATAAAGATTAAGATTAGTGTCGATCTGAAATATTCCAGACACCATAATCTTGAGAAACTGGTTCAAGTCCAGCACGGATTCTGTCTCGTCGCTGTTGTTCTGCTTGTAACTGTTGCTTATACTTTTGCATAGCAATCTGCACAGCAGGATCTTTCTTTGCAGTGTCGTTGAGAATAAACATGTCGTCTGATTTCATAGTGGTTGTGTCCTTACACCTAAGGGTCAATCTCAAAGTTAGCTATTTTAATTCAAACCAATTTGCTCGTATAAACACACACAAAGATTAAAATATAGTTCATCATCCATCTCACCCATAGTTTGATCTAATGCTTCAGAAATACATTCTTGCATCAATTCCACATAACGTTCATTTTCATAGATTTTGTTGATAACATCTTTTTTCACGGCAACTGCAATGTTACCAATAGTTTCATTAGAAAGTGGCATGATTCTCCATAAAATCGTCAAGAGTGTAAATTTCGTCAGTTGATGTTTCTTCAATCAATTGTTCGATTGTAAGTTCTTCCATTTCTTTACGATATTCTTCTGGTGTTGGATCTTCTGGGTCATAATCATCATGGCAGAGATAGTCCCACTCATGCACAAGTGCATCAATCAGTTGTGCTTTAGTGTAATTCATAATCACTTCATGTAAAGATAAGATCCGTACCAATCAGCATTTTCTAACAACCACTCACGTTCTTGGATGATTAGCAGATTGAAACGAACACCTTTTGCTGGTGCTTTGAATGATGCTGGTTTGAATACGGAACCAGTCTTCTTATCAATGAAGGCATGAACGGAACGAGAACCATTGGCACTCATTATGATTTTGTGATACTTACGTCCACTTTCAACAGTGAACTCATAACCACACTGACCATTCTTCAGGTCTTCAATACATGCCTGATGATAGTCATACTTTACAATGTCAACATTTTGAATGTTGCCATACTCTTTAACATAACGTTGATGAGACTTGATGCTGTAATCAATGTAATTCTTCAGCAGAGCATCACAAAGCATGAGAGCATACTTGGTGACATTCAACTGAATGGTGTTCTGAGCATCTTTCTGAGCAACGTAGTTGGTGAAAGTAGTCATGTCGTTCTTTTCAGTATGAAAGATTTTGGTGGGGTTTGGTAAACTAATCATCCTACACATGCCATGGGAGTGTACTCAGAGCGAGGCATCTGCTCTACATTGTAACCAGTGACCTTAGCACCGTTAGCAATGCGCTCAGACCACTCGTGACGTGCTTCGAGAGCAGTGACAGTGCTGTAGGACTTGAGACTACTAGTATCGAAGGTGATACGCTTCTGGAAACGCTTGACGATCACACCGTCTTCCTCAGCAATGAATGCCTCAGGGAAGAAGTCAACAACGGTGCCGATTGATGTGGTGAGTTGCATGTGGTTTGGTTGTGTGCTTACACCTAAGGGTCAATCTCAAAGTTAGCTATTTTAATTCAGACAAATTGCACCAGTTTCATTGTATTGAAATAGGAGCGAACTTCATTGATAGTGTCAATCACAGTAGGAATTGCAGTTTCTTGAATAAAAGGAATTGACACATCCTTATTCCAGTTATAGAAACGAATTGTTTCAACCTTGATAGTTTCAGCAGTAACTTGCAGTCGCTCAGTTACATTATTCTCAATCCATTTGTTGCGGAGAACTGTATAAACTGCTGCAATTACTGCACAGAAAGTAATCACAAAGTCCATGTATTGATTGAAATACTTTTTATAGTCAATTTCGATTAGAATTTGTGTAAGTTTTTGTGCAGGTGGGAAACCAGCAGTGAAATCAAGAATTTGTTGCTTGTTCATGATAAAAAAATGTTTTGGTAGTGAGTGTAAGAGAGCGTCCGTTGCTGCTCTCTTACACCTAAGTGGCAATCTCAAAGTTAGCTATTTTAATTCAAGCAAGATTGACAAACTGATAATATAAACTCATCTCCAATTCGTATGCCTGATTCTCTCTTTCCTCATCATCAATCACACCCGTTTCATTTTGCATCACATGCACCAATTCATGAAGCAAAGTGATAACATAGTCTTTTTCACTCAGTTTATTGTGAATCTGGATGAATTGCTCCTCACCATTCACCTCAGTGAATCCAAAAGCATTATCATCATTTAGATTTGTATGATAAACCTCAACATCACTGGAGATTTCATAGTTTGATGTGAAGAACTCAAACACCTTATGAGTAAGGTGTGAGTTGAAAGATTTGCCTGAGGTGAATAACACAATCAGACCATTTCCTGCTGATATGACATGAATTGCTCCTCTGTAACCTCATCCACACAGTCTTGAATCATTGTGTAGATGTAATCAATCTGCCCAACATCATCAAAGATTCTTGCAATCAGTGCAGGATTTTCTACCTGATGATCATAATCAACCTCACCATTTTCATCCTTTACATGTATATCTTCCTTCGTATAAATCCATGCTCCACATTCTGCATCTTCTCCCTGTTGTTCAATCAGTTTATTAACACGGTCTTGAAGTTGCTTGAGAGTGTAGTTCATCAGTTGTTTTGGTTGTGTGCTTATACCTAAGGGTCAATCTCAAAGTTAGCTATTTTTATTCACTGCATAAAGTTCATCTTCATCAGTAATTGCATCATAGATAATAAGAACACTATCTTTCACAGACACATAAAGTGTGGGAATTTCTACATCATCATCAACAAGAAACTCTTCAATGATGTAGTCACATGTGACTTCATTTTCTTCGGCAAGGTCACTAATTCGGTTCATAATTCACAGAATAGTTTGAAGGTTTTCAAGAATTTCTTCTGAGGTGATAGTCTTATCAGAAGGCACGATGTCCTTTGCGATAATAGTATAGTCACCAGGAAGGAACTTAACTTTGGCAGTGGGTGATTTAGGAGTGTAGTAAATACGCTTCTCTACAGTGTCCCAATCAGTAATACCAATTGCCATAGAACCAGTATCAACCAGAAGCATATAATCAAAAGTCTTCTGAATCACTTTAGTGTCGCCCTGGAAGTTCTTAAGAACAATAGACGAAGTAGATCCATTTTTATTGAACATCTTGAGTTTACCCTTCATCTCATAGTTGACGTTATCCTCAGAGGTAAAGTCAACACCATCCTTGTAATCTCCAACGTATTGGAGTTGTCCATCACTCCATTTTGCGAATGATTTCTCTTGCAACCAAGTGCGAATCGTCTTGAAGGCATTAGACTTCATCTCCTTTGTGTTAGTTGCATTTACACAACCAAAAAACTCTTCAAGGTTAATACGATTAATGTCAATCATTTCTTATTGTTAATAAAGTGTGCTTCAATAATGTCAAGAATTTCACTACATTGGTCAGCAAGATCCTCACCAACTAGAATAGCATAATCTTCAACAGCATCAGAAATAATTTCTAATTGTTGATCAGTGAGTGTCATCGATTTGTTACCTCAACCCATTGAATGTCTTGTGGTTGAACAACTTGCTCCCAACCTTTTGATGGCATAATGATGTACTTAGACGCCACATCTATAGTTTGGAGTGTTGCTTCAGGTCCATTTGCAAGTTCTCCAAGTTCAGTCACAACTTGCACCAAAATCTCATCGTGGCGAGGGCAATCCCAGTCAAAGACATACTCACCCTCCCACCATTTTGCAACAGTTCCATCACCAAACTCATTCGGTGCATTATACTCAGGATTCTCTTTTACATACTGAGAACCAAGTTCTGCCATTCTTTCAAGTGCTGTATTAGAAAGACCAAATGCACCGATTCGATTGTTGTAAACTACTTTTGTCATGATTTTGTTTATGGTGTGGTTGTATTGTAGGAGAGAACTGCCCAACGGTCAATGTTGGAATTATAATACTTATTGATTACATCTGTAATACATTGATTACATTCAGAGTCCATAAATCCATACTTTCTGTAATCAAACATCGCATCATAAGTTCGCTTTTGTGCCAAATTAGGAGATTGAGTAGTGTTTAGAATCTCAAGGACAAGTTCATTAACTTCCTCAATCACAGCATCGGGAGTATCAATGTAACATTCCCATTCGCTGCGTTTGATTTCAAGTTTTTCGCGTGAAATAATCATTGGTTTTGTGCTTACACTAAAGGGGTAATCTCAAAGTTAGATATTTTTAGCAGGCAAGTGCTCCAGCAGGAATCTCAACTGGTTCTGGTGCTATGTTATCTTCAAACTCGTGCATGTCATAAGCAAACCAGTTACCATTGCGGAAAATGTAAGAGTATTCTTCACTCATAGAGAAAAACTCTTCCATATCTTTATCAAGACGAGGAGGACAATTTTCACCTCTTTCGCCATAATGAAGAGGTCCAGAATAGTCGCGTTTAGTTGCACCCCCTGAAGTATAAAATCCTTCATCAGTCCATAGACAACTTACATCGCCCCCGTCAATCAAACTCTCAACCTTTTCCTGAGTGTTGTAATGTGTTTGAAGGATTCTTCCCGCCCAGGAAGGATATGAGTCATAGTGATTATATATTGAAAGAATAGAACCGTCAGAGAGTTCCAAAGCTATTCTTCCTCTAGTCGCCATTGTGTTGGTTGTGTGCTTACACCTAAGGGACAATCTCAAAGTTAGCTATTTTAATTCCCAGCATCTTTGTATTCATTGAGTAAGAAATTGATTTCCTTAATTGATAATGCCTCAACAAATGCTACATTACTATAAAACCGAGAAAAATCAACAGTCTTAAGTGCATCAACCACCCAGGATTCATTACACTTTAAGAACATTTGAGTTGTGTTAGGAACTCTTGGAAACTCTTCCTTTAACTTACCACAACCTCTACCAAATACTGTGAGTGAAACATCAGCGTCATCTGGATTTGTCTTAGTAATGTAATTTCTATCCATCACAGAGATAGTTTCCCTCAACTCATAACGCTTCTCCCATACTTGAAAGATTGTGTTAAGTTTACCTTTACTCTTTTTCTCTTGACTTGGATGTATAAAATCCACAGTCAGTTCAGTATCAGAAACTAAATGAAATCTATTGTCTAAACGATTAATAACCGACCACTTTCTCCAACTCTTTGGTATTAAAAACCCAATGTGAGTTGATACTTCAGCACACTTGTTAAAGAATGGCACACAGAGTTTATTTGCTCTACCAAATGGTGGATTACTGATAGTAATTATATCAGAGAGATGTGATAAGTCCTCCAAAAGAAAATCTTCTGTCTGTTGAACTAAATTATGCTTTGGTTCAATGTCATAAGACACCACATTTCTATTCAGTTGAATTAGTTGCTCAATAAATGCACCAGTTCCACCAGCAGGTTCAAGATAAGTATCTCCCTGATGAACTTTATCAAGGAGACTAATGCACTCTATTACTGTTTTCTCAGGAGTGTAATACTGCTCCTTACCTGTTACTCTCTTATTTTGTTTCATTAGGAAATCCGAATGTCATTTACATCAATCTCTACGATAAGTTTACCATAATTACCTAGAAGATCAAAATTTGTTTTAGTCTTTTTCTTATCAATCTGAACAGCAAGAAGACCTTTCTCATCACCTTGTCCAGTGTGCTCACATCCACCAGTAGATTCTGCAAGCATAAGACCATTATCACGGTCAAACTCCCAAATACAAACTTTATCAGGATAAATTGCTACAAGATGAAGTAATTCCCAACCAGATTGCAGAGGTCGGATTTGATTCCACCAGAGAGTTTCATTTGCATAACCACTCTTAGTAAACTGATATGAAACCAGAGCAGTTTTTACTTCACTCTTACGACCATCAACAATCAAATCACCCTCATCACTAATCTTCTCAGTAGATACACCCTTATGTTCAAAGTATTGACGAATCAAAACTGCCCCAAGATTACCTTTGAACTGTGGAGTACAATTAGGAAGATGCTTCAAAGGAGATTTCTCCCATCCCTTTTTAATCGTAGGGGGAAGTTGAATAGAATAGGTCATAATGTGGTTGTGTCCTTACACCTAAGGGACAATCTCAAAGTTAGCTATTTTTAGCGTGGAGGATTTGATTTTTGGACTGTTGCAAGAAGTCTAGACCTTTCTTTACCTTTTGGTGGTCTTCCATGAGTTTCAGTAAAAGCAGCAATTGCTTTTGCTTTTGCTGCATTATAGTTTGCTCTCTTATCTTTATTTTGTTTTGCACTACGGATTTTAGTCTTCTCCTTGGAAGTTAATGTTCCACCTGCCTTTTTCTCTGCGTCACTATAATCTTGCTTAGTATAAGAACGCTTAGGTGCTGATGATGTTTGAGGTTTCTTAGAAGCAGCATCCTTTCTTAAAAGTTCAGTTGCTTTTTTCTCTGCACTTCTTGATGATGTTTTAGTAGCAGATTTTGATTCACCGCCACGTCTTACTAATGCTGCTTTTCTTCTCTCTTCTTTTGCTGCCGCTGCTGCTTTTGCTGATCTTTCTTGAGGACTAATGCTACGATCTACTGCACCGATTTGTGCGGTAGATTTTCCTGCTTCTCTGCTCTTACCAACATCTTTTCTGGGTTTCTGAATAACAGGGGATGTTTTTCTTTCTCCAGTCTTAGGATCAATCGTTGTCGTAGTTCTCTTTATTTCAGCAGGACTTTTGCGACGTGACTGAGGATCTCTCTCCTTTTTTACAGTCATTGACCCTAAATCAGTGCGATCCAATGCTTCAACGCAAAGTATCTTAAAATGAGAGAAAGAGATGGACATTGGTATAACTAAAACCCTTATGGTTTATTTATTAAAATAACATCCCCTATCCCCGAAATCAAGGGATAGGGTGACAGTTATTGAAGTGGTTCAATCCTTCTCTTCAACAGTAACTTTTTTGGTAGTTTTTACTTTTGCTTTAGCAACACGACCTTCTTCATAGAATTGTGCTACGCGAGCATGTCGAAGTTCAAGAAGCATTTTATACTGCTCCTTCTGCTCTTTTGTGTATCGAAAATCTTGAACCTTCCATGCTTTGCGAAGGTCTTGCATTTGGCGGAGAATGTCGTGAAAATACATTAGAAATTAGTAGTCGTAGTTTGCAGAAAGATACTCATCGAAGTTGACCTTTTTAGGTTCATCCTCATCGATAAGTTGACTGATTGTTTCATCAGTCAGGTCAAGGATCTCACCGGGAAGATCTTTTTCAAAGAAATCGTTCATTAGTTTGATGCTTACACTATAAGGACAATCTCGAAGTTAGCTATTTTTAAGGTCAGCATCAATAAGATTAGCACCCTTGAGATTAGTACCCGTTAAGTCAGCAAGATCTCGGCAAAGTTTGTCAGTTAGTGGGTGAGTCATGAGTTGCTCTTGATAGAAAGCGGGTAGAGTTGATTGATTGCATCACGAATTAGCAACGCATCGTCTTTGGTAACAGATAGTTCTATTTTGCCTTTTGAAACGTTCTCATCAAAATAGGTAATTGTTAGGCCCGTTTGAGGATCGGGATAATCTGTGGTCTGAGTGTCTTCAACTGTGAACCACCATTCCGGCTCAGACTGGCAGCGCTTGATTGTTGTAATGGGCATCAGTTGTTCTCTTGCTGCTGTGGGCGCATGTAGCTTTTGAAGTTATTGACAAAAGCTCTAAGTTCCAGAATCGCCTCAGCACCGTGACCACGGTATGAGAACTCTTCTAAGAAATCCTCAAGATTTTTTTGAACCTGATCCAACTGGTCATCACGACCCATGTCATAAGCGTCTCTCATTGCTTCTTCCCAGCTCTTGGATTCGGGCATGAGGAACCCCGAGAGTTCGAGGCACATCTTGTCAGTCAGTGGGTGTTGGTCGGCCATTGGGTTGGTTTCCTTTGGTTGATAGATTAATTATACACTGTTTCGGGGGCCGTGTAAACCCCCTTTGTGTCAGTTTAGGAAGCGGCTTTGCCTGCCTCATAGGCTAGTTTCACCATCATCATTACCGCTTCGTGAGTGTAAAGGGCTTCTTCAGCTTCAGAAGTAACCAATTCCTCGGTGCGCTCCTCGATAGTCCAGAACAAGTTCTCAAAGAATAGTTCTTGAGCCTTAGCCTCTAGGCGGGCTTCCTTGCGGGCCTGCCTTTCTTGGTGATCTGTGATGAGCTTTTCAAAGGCTGTGAGTCTGGTGTACGCCATGGTTGGTTTCCTTTGGTTGATAAATTAATTATACACCGTTTCAGGGGCTGTGTAAACCCCCTTTGTGCCAGTTTGGGAATTGGTAGGCATTTACAGTTTCAATCCTTCTAAGATGGTTCCCTCAAGGTCAGCACCCTCAAGGTCAGCACCCTTGAGATTAGTACCCGTTAAGTCAGCACCCTTAAGGTCAGCACTAATAAGATTAGCACCATAAAGACGAGCACGTCTTAGATCAGCACATCTTAGATCAGCACCCTTAAGTTTAGCACCCTCAAGGTCAGCACCCTGAAGATTAGCACCATAAAGACGAGCACATCTTAGATCAGCACCCTTAAG
>Ga0233438_10003598_pt1 | contig 14226 bp, 21 predicted proteins | sample SI_123_September_FD_182720 | JGI IMG/M metagenome (GOLD analysis project Ga0233438, IMG submission 182720) | Seawater microbial communities from Saanich Inlet, British Columbia, Canada - SI_123_September2016_10_MG | ecosystem: Environmental > Aquatic > Marine > Inlet | place: Canada: British...
CTCTTCCCTGGAAAGCACTCGGCACCTATCAAGGTCGGTTCCGACAACTCGTGCTGAAGATCAAACAGCAGCCTCAAAGCCGCACTGGTCGGGCAGTGATTCAGCTGCTTGCCAAGGTTCACCCTCTCCCAAAAGGAGTTCTCTTGGTCCCGATTCCAAGCTGGAAAAAGAAGCGTGGCAACCCTCTCCCAAATCTGATTGCTGCAGGCTTTGGGCAGCCCAGCACAATGCTGCTGCACCGAACTCGGGCTGGACTTAGTCAGCATCACCTCAATCGATCCATGCGAATGCACAACCTGGAAGGCGCCTTTCACGCAGCCCCCGCCCCACAAACATCCCTGCAGTCGAAAACAACAGTTTGGCTGGTGGACGACATTCTCACGACTGGTGCAACCGCCTTGGCGGCTCAAAAAGCCCTGAACAAAGCCGGACATCTGGTCGAAGGAATCATCTGTCTAGGACGTACACCAGCGAAACGCCTCGGGCGGTGATTTAAGATTGCGACGTCGCGAAAGCGGCTAGCCGGGATAGCTCAGTTGGTAGAGCAGGCGACTGAAAATCGCCGTGTCCCCAGTTCAAATCTGGGTCCTGGCATTTCCCTAAACGCCATGCAAGGCACGTCATCGCAACGGAATCGTTGTGATGACGTGCCATTGCTATTTGGCATCCTTCGACAAATCAGCCAATTGGGTAGGCGCTGGGGGATTGCTCAAGAGTCTTCAATCACAAGACAAACCAGAACTCCCCGACAAGCACAAAAAAGGGAGGCCTCCCCAGACCTCCCCAAGTTCGACGCATCCCCGTTCCCAAGGACAGTTCAATTGTTGTGTATCACCAAGAACTTTTTTGTAGGGACGGACACCTGATGACTTTCATTCCAAATCATCCATCCATTCATGTTCATACCACTTGGGCATGACTGGTCCGAGCTGAGAACAAATCCGGACGTCTTTGAGTCCGGTAAAAATCGTTGCTGATTCTCAACCAGAGCGCACCTATACAGGCATCAGATGGTTGCTATCACAATGGATCAGAGCGATACGAAGCATCTGCAGAAGACCCTCAAGCGACAACTCTGGAGCGAAGCAGGTCTATGGATGCAAGACAGAGCGCAAACTCTTTGGGACAGCGGGATGCCTGATGAAGCCGCGGCGCTCTACTCAGAGTTTGCCCGAGGCCCCGCGATGGAACAAGCATCCGGACAGTGACCATCTTCCGACGACCCAGGTTTGGCATGTCCCGAGAGCGCTCATCTCATTAATCGATTTCAGGTCGACGACGTCCAGCATGAATCGTTGCCACCTCAGTGATCGACTCGATCACCAAATGCTTTCTCCAATCCTGGGAAGCATTGAGCAACTCATCGAAATCCTCAGCGTTCAACTTCTCTGCAAGGCCACCAAGAGTGCCCTTGATGGCGCACTTGAAGATCACTTCCTGCTCGTAGTTCATTGGGCTATCGCTGCTGCTTCCATTCTGTCGAGGAAGCATTCAGCCAACCTCGTAACCCCAAAAAAAAAGAGGCCCCCTCCCACAGGTTCCTCTTAAAACGTCTTTAATTGGCGATCCCGTCCAAGGAAACGCTTCACACAAGTTAATGGCAGTGTTACAAATCATTGAGGCTTTGTGGTCCAGTGACGCATCTGGCTTTAACCGAGCAACTCACGGTTGCTTCCCAGGCAAAACCGACAAAGTCTCAGCCTCTTGAAAACTTGCGACCCTCGCTTCCCCTGACCTATCCGACGAGGGGGAATCATGTGCGATGTCCTGATGTTTGATGGCGCGCATTCAAGCGAGGAATAGAGTCATGGCCCCGTGTCATCCTCCAGGAGTGACCGTACGACTGCTCGGCAAACCTCAAGGTCTGACCCTGCGGCCTAAAAGCAGCCAGACAACGCCCTCCAAGGTGTTTTCTGTACAGCTTCTAAACCGATTTGAATGCTTTAAGGGCGAAATTGTCGTAGAGCCCTAGTTCAAATCTGGTTCCTGGCACCAAATGATGCTGAATTAATTGTGTCCTTCGTGGCGGCCAATGCAGATAGCGACCGCGTTTTTAATAATGCGGACAGCTTCGCCATGGTGTTTGATCGCACCTGGAAAAGGTTGAGTGATTCCAGCGACGCATCAAGCTCGCCGGATGAACGGATCAAAGCTGTGCTCGAAGCTATGGCTGATCATCCGTTTGTGATTAGCTCCCCTGAGATGGCCCAACAGGTCGCCATCTTCAGGATTCGTTTGCTGGATTTGTCTTAATTCAAGCGGACAACAAATCAATCTGAGGATCATCCACATATTCCATCTCGTCGTCAGAAGCTGCCTCGATTGGCATCTCACCGGACGGCAAGACTGCTTCGATGGACTGATCTTCAAACAACTGATCTTCAGATGGTTGATCGTCGGTGCGCTGACCTTCAATTTTCTCCTCGATGACGGCCTCAGGCTTGAAAGGCACGACCGTTGAAGGAGTCAACCGGTTACGGAGCGAACGCACTTTCAACTCACTGGCAGATAACAATTCACCAGCCTGCTCAGCGTGCTCGAAATCTGTCTCTGCATCGAGTTGCTGACCTTCGACCAACTGCAGACGCTCTTCCAAGTCCAGGACTCGTTCCACTAAAACTTCAACCACTTCGCTAAGACCCAGCAGCTGGACGCAGAGCTGCTGTTCGAACTCGGACCGCAGGGAGGACTTAGCCACCAGAGACAACCTCGTTTCGAGTATTTCGCTGATGGTATCGATGATGAACCTACTGTCCACGCCCACTGGCAGAACAAGTTCCCGATAACGGGCAACACATCAACGAGTCGTCACGCCTTCTTCTGAACTTTTGTATCTCTGAAGTGAAGTCGTTGATTGAATAAAGCGTTACCAATCAGTGGAACGTCTACCCAACTGGCCTACAGTCATTACCAAAAGATATAGACCGACCGATGCCAAGGATAAAGACCGGGATAAAAATAGCCTTGATCACTATATTATTGATTTTAATAGTATATTATCTACAAAAATATGGGATTGAGCCCCTTAAAGAAGCAGTGCAGAGTATGGGCATTTGGGCCCCACTCGGAATAGCACTTCTTCGCGGGATTAGCATCGTTTTACCGGCATTACCCAGCTCGGTTTATTCCTTACTCGCCGGCTCATTACTGGGATTTGAAACTGGCTACCTCACTATTATTTTTGCCGATCTTGTGTTTTGCAACGCAGCATTTTTTATTGCGAGAATTTGGGGACGTTCTCCCGTAAGTCGCCTGGTAGGCCACAAGGCTATGGAGCGGATTGATGGGTTCAGCCAGAATCAACTGGAAGGGAATTTCTTTCTCATGACAGGCCTATTAATGACTGGCTTGTTTGATTTTTTAAGTTATGCGATTGGCATCAGCCAAACCCGTTGGAGAATTTTTGCTCCAGCCCTTGTGATCAGCGTATTAATCAGTGACTCAATCCTAGTTGCCGTCGGTGCTGGGGTTACACAGGGAGCAAGCGTGATGCTGGGCATTGCCTTGCTTGCCATGTTTGCCTTGGCAACACTCACGGGATTACTAAAGAAGAAATCAGTCAAAACAAACGATTGACGAGGGAATCAATCATCAATCCCGACAAGCAAGATTCGCGAAATCGTAAATTTCCCAACAATTATTTTGAGAGCAAATATGGAAGCTTTATAAATATGAGTTGCCATCATTCGTCACCCCAATAAATATCAAAAATTACTTTCCACGAAATACCGTTGGGCAAGCACTTCCTCAGATGAAGACTTCAATCACAACAAGCCATTGACCCACCGCGATCTGTAATGCGACAAGTTCAAAGGGAAAGCCCCGCGGCACTGGTTAAATGAACGACTTCTGATCAGTGCGGATGAGCTGTCTCGCAGATCCAAGAATCGAGGCACTTCAAGAGCATGCCGATGCCAACGGAGAGCTGAGTTTCCCTGCAGGTCCTGACTGCTTTCGCATCAACTTGCGGGACGAAAACATTGAGCTCTGGCAGGAAACATTTGAACAAATCATCAGTCCAGCCAACCTTCTGCTGGCCTGCGCAGACAATGAAGGTGATCTCTTTGATACGACGCTTACCTGGGTCGTGGGGTCCGCAATCCGTGGCACCAGCATCGGGTCCGCAACTGAAGCGCAGCAACTCCTGAAAGCCATGGGATTGTCCGATGAAGTGGCGCAGATCGCGATCGAACATTGCCCAGGATTAGGGGAAAACCTTGTCTGGGCTTTTTATCTGGAGCGGCAAGGTGGGCTCATTGCCACTCCCGTTTCGTCCTTTAATTCCTGATCAAAGACGATGCCAAATGATCTGGTGCTGAAGCAGTTGATCGCATCAGCTCAGGTGTTGGGTCTACAGAACGATTCTTCTCTTCCAGCTTTTGATCGCCAAATTTTGCGAATGGCGGATGAAGAGAAACGCGCCCTATCACCCACAGAAATCCAACACATTTGTCAAACCTCGAAGGTTGATGCTCAGCTCATCGAGCAGCTCCAGAGCCAAGCCAATCACCTGGTGCAGCAAGCACGTGAGTTCCTTGTAAAAGAGCAGCCGCATCTCGTTCAAGCGGGCGGTGCGCTTTTCCCATCAGAACGGGCTGAGGCCTGCTGGAGAGACTGCTGGCAGTTCTTTCGCGTGATCGTTTATGCCATTGCGTGCAAACGCCCCCTGTTCACAGACGCAGAAGGAATGGGAGCTTTGCGTGCCCTATACGCCCACGTCGGGGTGCCGATCGAAGGCCTCAATATTGCCCTCAAACAGCTGAAAGTCCTTTCAAGACAGGAGATTTCAGGCGCAATCGAAGCTCCACTCCTTAGCGACTCATTTGGGCACTTGCTCGAGGAACTCAACAAAACTGCCGTTAAGTCCTGATACGAAATTCGTTCAAATCCCGGAGAAAGGAACGAAGATCACCAACGAGTATTTTTACCCATCGTCATTTCAATGGCAGTGCCCCTGCAGGTGTATCCCCTCACAACACAAAACGCACGGGTGAGCAATCTGGCGGGGGATAGCAGCACGGTTCGCACGGAGCTGACGGGTTCTTCTGCGGGCGGCGCTGATGCATATCGCTCCGACGTCGACAATTTGATCGAGCAGGCATATCAGCAGATTTTTTTCCATGCGATGCAAAGCGATCGTGAGCCGTTTCTGGAATCGCAGCTGAGAAGCGGCAACATCACGGCTCGAGATTTCATCCGGGGCCTGCTGCTCTCTGAACGTTTTCAGCAGGGCTATTACCAATGCAGCTCGAACTACCGGATGGTGGATCAAGTCGTAGGGCGTGTGCTCGGCCGCCCCGTCCATGGCGAGGCTGAGCGCTTGGCCTGGTCGATCGTGATTGGGGAGAAAGGATTCACCACCTTTGTGGACACACTCCTTGACAGCGATGAATACATGAGCTGCTTCGGCTACGACCTTGTGCCGCAGCAACGATCCCGCGTCCTGCCAGGACGCTCACTCGGCGAGAGACCGATTTATCAGAGCTTCCCCCGCTACGGAGCGGACTGGCGCGACTCTCTGCAAGAGAGAGCTCCCAGTGCTCAGTTTGACGATATGCAAGGCCAAACTTTGCAAGCCTCTGCGCTGTGGGTTAACGGACAACCACCGGCATGGCTGCTCAAGGTCTGGTTGGGTCTCTTCGTTGTTGGAGGCTTCGAGATCACCAGGGTGCTGCTTACGATCGCGATCTCAATGGTTCGCAGCTGACTCTCTGATGGTTGGAACGGTGGCTCTCAATCTGCGCACCTGGGTTGCACCAGAAACAGTTCGTCCACAACAAGTCGAGGGCGAGTGCATCGATGCACGGGGGGCCAACTGGAGCGAACAAGATCTTGGCGAGCAAGACCTTCGCAACGCCAATTTATGCAGATGCGACCTACGAGGCAGCAACTTAAGTCGCTGCCAACTGGAGGGAGCAGACCTGAGGCTTGCTCGTTTTGACAATGCCACGACAGTGCCCAATGGTTTTGACCTATTCACCAGCGGAGCCGTGGGCCCTGGGGCCAAGCTCAACGGAGCTTTTCTGAACAATGCCGATCTACGCGGTGTTGACCTACGGGGAGCTGTCTTAATGGGGACTTACCTCAGCGGTGCCGACCTGAGTGGTGCACTGCTCGATGGTGTGTCTTTAGCTGGATCCGACCTTCGTTTCGCCACGCTTCGCGGCGCGATGTGCCGGGCGACCCGGTTTGGCACGAGCCAACTTGATCTCGCTGATTTCCGTGGTGCTGATCTCCAAGACGCTGCTCTTGACAGCGTTGAATCCATCAAAGGGGCTGACTTCAGCCATTGCTCAGGGCTCAATGCTCAGATCACCAACCTGCTGAATCGATCGGCAATGGAACTGGATCACTGGAATCCGTTAACGCGCGGCACTACACGAACAAGCCTGGAATCGCTTCTCAGCCCCCAGCGCTGAACGAACTCAAACCACTCACCCCAAAAAGGCAGCCAAAGCCCTTGCGAGGGCAAGACATTGATGCGTCACGCAACACTTGGCAATACTTGATTGAGGTTTATAAAGAAGCTGTTCTACATCAGCACTTCTGACTGAGTATTGCCTGGTGCTAACGCGAGAAAATTCATGCCTTTTGGACCTGCCTCGCTTCTGGGGGTAGAACGCTTCTCCGAAGAAAGTGAAGCGCCACTAGAACTTCTCCCAGGCGACGACGACGCCAAGAAGGAGCAGATTATTCGCGCTGTTTATAAGCAAGTGCTTGGCAACGCCTATGTGATGGAGAGCGAGCGTCAGCTTGTTCCTGAATCGCAATTCAAGCTTGGTGAGATCAGCGTTCGGGAATTCGTGCGCCGGATCGCCAAGAGTGATTTGTATCGCAGTCGTCTCTTCGAGACATGCGCTCGATACCGCTACATCGAGCTGGCATTCCGTCATCTCATGGGTCGCGCACCCATCGATTTCCAGGAGATGCGCGACCACTCCGAACGGCTTGATGCCAAGGGATACGACGCAGATATCGATAGCTTTCTGGATTGCGACGATTACCAAAACGCATTCGGAGAATGGATCGTTCCCTACCAACGCGGCTGGAAAACTGAAAGCTGCACCACCCTTCAAGAATTCACCTGGAGTTTCCAACTTCTGCGGGGCAACAGCAGCAGCAGCCTGAAAGGTGATCTCGCCGGCATCAGCAGCAAGCTTGGCGGTGCTGCTTATCAAAACCGCCCTCTTGCGGTCGTTCCACCATCCTCCAGCGAAACCTCAGGCTGGAGTTTCCGTCCGTCCCGCAATCTCCAGGACGCTCCGACCCGTCTTGGCGTGGGCGCAGGCGAAGAAGGCATGACCTACCGCGTCGAAGTAACGGGATACAGCGCAAACAATGTGCGCCGCATCTCCCGCTATGTGCGCAGCAACCGCGTTTATTACGTGCCCTTTAACAAGCTCTCTGAGCAATTCATTCGGATTCACCGCGAAGGCGGAAAAATCGCAAGCATCACTCCGGTGACCTGAACTGTTCAGGATTTTCTTCGACGTCACTTTCCCCAACCATTCCCCCCTCCCCTGAACCATGGACACAACTCAAGCTTCAAAAGGATTCGGCGCAGAAACTAAATGGAGCAGCCCCGTCAGCTTTGAGCGCAAAGGAGTCGGCAAAAAACCTGCTCTCACAATTGGTGAGTTCCTCAAGCAGTCATGCGATCAACTGGCGATCGGGGTTGGACCTCGCAGTCATGCCGATTGCCCTCACCGCGTCACCGCAGAGTGCTACAGCCCAGACGACTCGGCATCGCTCAGTGACGTCATCTCTGCCGCATACCGACAAGTCTTTGGTAATGCCCATGTGATGGATTTCGAACGTTGCGCCGAGCTTGAAGCTCAACTCCGCAATGGAGACATCGACGTTCGTAATTTTGTTCGCGGACTTGCCAAATCAAGCTTTTACAAAAGCCGCTTTTTCTTATCCGTTGCTCCTCAACGCGGCATTGAGCTGAACTTCAAACACCTGCTAGGGCGCGCACCGCACTCCCAAGCAGAAATGTCAGCAAAGATCTCCCTGCAAGCAGAGCATGGACAACCAGCTGTGATCGACAGCATCGTCGATTCGGCCGAATACCTCGAAGTGTTTGGGAGCAACGTGGTTCCCTATGCACGTTCATGGAGCTCCCCCGCAGATCTCTCAACAGCGGCATTCACCATGCTGGCCGCTCTGGAGAAAAGCTTTGCGGGAAGCGACAGTGCGCGCGGCGGTAGCAGCTCACTCACAACAAGCCTGGGCCGTGGCATGGCTCCCCGGATCAGCGTCCCGTCACAACCATTTGGCGTCCGCCCATCTGCAGGGGGCGGTGCTCGCTTCGCAAGCAAAGCACCTGGTGTGACCAGCGGGAAAGACAATGCACCGATGAGGGGCGATTCCTACGTGTTCTTCGGCCTAGGCCAACGCGAACAGGAAACCTACCAACGCTGCCCCGGCGACAGCCCCGATCAACTCGCAGCATTGATTCGCGCGTCTTACAAACAAGTGATGGGCAACCCCCATCTGATGGAATTTGAGCGTGCCATCTCAGCGGAAAGCAAATTCATCGACGGCTACTTGAGCACCCGTGAATTTGTCCGTGCCATTGGACTGTCGGCTGAATACAAGCGCCGTTTCTTCGAAACGAACGCTCCATATCGCTTCATCGAGTTGAACTTCAAGCACTTCCTCGGTCGGGCTCCGAAGTCCCAAGCTGAAATCAGTCTGCACACCAAAATCCTGGCCGAAGGTGGCTACGACGCAGAAATCGCAAGCTACGTCGATTGCGAGGAATACCAGAGCACCTTCGGGGAAGACACCGTTCCATTCGCCCGGATCCTGTCTGAAAACGGACGCTCTCAAGTGGCCTTCAACCGTCACCTGAAACTGGCTGAAGGCTTCGCTGCTAGCGACACCGTTCAAACCAGTTCTTCCCTCGTAACGTCCGTGGCAACTGGAACGGTTCCTGGAGGCTGGAGTTCCACAACCACACGGATTAACCGGACTGGTACACAGTCTGGTGCGCCCGATCCCACCAAGAAGCGTTTCCGGATTGTGGTTGGTGCTCAAGCAGCCCGTGGACGCCAACGCACTGCAGGGAACACGTATTTGGTATCCGGCAAAGACATGTCGAGCCAGATGAAATACATCCATGCCCGTGGCGGCAAGATTGTTTCCATCACTGAAGTGATGTAACTGACGCCTTGATCTTGAATTTCATTCAATAGCCTCTCAATTCAATGGGGGGCTAAAGCCAACACTTTTCCCCCCACTTTCATCAGACAATGACGGAAACCAAAACACTGGTCGCACCTGCCAATACTGACCTCGGCCATGCCGATGAGGTTATTCAGTCGATCTACAAACAGGTTTTTGGCAACCGTCATCTGATGGAGCTAGATGTGAATAAATCACTCGAAGCCTTGTTCATGAATGGTGATCTCACCGTTCAAGGTTTCGTCACAGCCTTGGCACAATCAGAAACCTACAGAAAGCTATTTCTTGAGCCAAACAATCCTTACCGATTTGTCGAACTGAACTTCAAGCATCTTCTTGGGCGCGCACCGCATGACCAAGCAGAGCTAATGGCGCATGTGCGTTTGATGAATGAAGATGGTTATGACGCTGAAATGGCCAGCTACACATACAGCGAGGAATATCTCAATGCCTTTGGAGTAGATCAGGTTCCGTACAACCGCTCCAAGCAAACCATTATTGGTGGAAAAACTGTCAATTTCTCACGCGCACAAGCAGTCGACACAGGCTTTGCAAGTTTTGATGGAGCGACAAAAGGATCGAAACTTCTAGAAAGCCTATCGACTGGAACTACTCCCGCCATCATTGACCGGAAAAGCGTTGGTAACGCTGGAGCCCTCAGAATTACTTGGACGTCTGGACGGCAAATTGGCGTCAACCGCCGCTCTGTTCAAAGATCAGTCATCACACAAACTTCAATGTCGGCGACGATACAGAGCATCCTCAAGCAAGGCGGCCGTATCGTTTCTATTTCGAAGACTTAATCTTTCATCGCAAGGCACCCAAAGACTTGTGCGAATAGGTCATGATTGATCTACGACAACGGATAGGCCAATCGCCTGGGCTTAGCCAACTTCCCAATCACCTTAATTAACCCATCCCTAACTATGCCAATCCTTCGCCATACTTCAAGTGAACAACCGAATCAAAGCGAGGAATTTAATAAATCTGTTTCTTCAGTACCCATGGCGATGTCCATGATGGTGGACTCAATGGTCAATATGATGCAAAGCAACTTACCCACTGGCAGAAGCCATGGGATGGATTCGGGCCTAAATAAAAATGGATATTGAGCAATTTGTTGCTCATAGCTTGGGTGAATGGCGCTCGATGAGATCGGGCCATTCATTGGCATTTCAGCAGTTCGAAGATGTTTTGAGTGAAATAATAATTAAAAGATTTGAAGGCAATGATAAAGAAGTTAAACATCTTATTCAACTATCATCAGCGCCTAACGAGAGTGGTTTTAAATCACCTTTTCAAATGAAATGGAATGCCGAAAGTGATTGGGAACCAGACGATCCTTCTGAAGTTTCAGCTGGATCGTGCATAATCATTCCAATCCCAACCAATGCAAAATCGGGCCGACTCTTAAGAAGCGTGGGCTATGCAGAGTCAATTCCAGCAGAGTCAAACTATACATTCTTAGATGATGGAACTTTTATTTTGACAACTAACTACGATCAATCTATAGCCGAAGAAAGAATCTGGTTTGTCTCCGATAATGTACGCTGTCGATCGTCGGTACTAAAAACATCTGAAGGGTCAGGCATTTTGCAGTCTTCATTTGCATCAGAAGTTCGCAGAGTTAAGGCATAGAGATAAGTTCAATATGAGCCATGAACGTGAGCTAAATTTTGCAAAAACACTCGCAGGAATTTACGACAACCACGAACAAGCACAAGAGAATCCAAAAGACTTTGCTCGGATTAATATTGTTTTTCGCCCATTGCCCTGGAAAATCTTTGATGGACCTGGATTTTATTCTGAGCAATTCTATGATTACGCTAGGTGGAATCCTTATCGCCAAGGTATCCATCGGCTAAAAACAGAAGGCGACACCTTTATCGTTGAAAATTATGATTTCACCAATAAGGAAAGATTAGCTGGAGCAGGTTGCAATCCTGAACTCCTTCAATCTCTCAACAAAGAGAACCTGAATAGCCGCTGTGGATGTGCCATGCATTTCACTGAAAAAAAAGATGGAAAATATACTGGCATGGTTGAACCTGGAAAAAAATGCCTAGTGCCCAGAAATGGACGTCTTACATATTTAGTGAGCGAAGTTGAGGTAGATCAAGAAAATTGGATCAGTCGAGATCGTGGTTTTGACCCTGAGACTGATCAACCACAATGGGGATCTGAGCATGGGCCTCTTCGGTTCAAACGGATCGAGAGTTTTTCTGAACTCATTTTATCTAGCTGGATAGAACAGAAGGAATCGTGAATGCTTGATTATGGGAAGCAAATTAAAGCCTGGATTCGCTCGCAGCATTTGATATGCGACGGAACTGATTTTGTTTTTGAGACTGTTGATCAAACACAATTAGAAAAATTTGAACTTTGTATTGAATCTATGGGAGGAAAAGTCCGCACAATCAAAGCTGTAGGCAATTGGCCAATGGGTCTAAATCGATCTTTCAAAATCTTAAGAGCGATAGCCAGTGTTCCACGCCCAGGCGGAGAAGAGTTCGTTACGTATTGGGCAAAAAAAGGAAACCATCAAACGCGCTACTCGGAAATCAACAGCTAATTTTATTCATCGAACCATCCCATCCATGTTGGTTTTGCAAAGTCGGTGTGCTTGCTCCATTTTCTTAGAATTGACAACGAATCCACTGCGAAACCATGACGTATTGCAATCGAAATCACCTCATCTTGATTTAAGGCACCTTTGATTTCATCGCGAAGATCGTCATCTGTTCGAGCCAATGCAATAAAACGATCGAGGAGTTGATCTTGTTCTAAATCAGACATGACAAATAACTAGTTTGAAAATAGCTGGTTTTAGGCTTTTCCATCGCCAGCTCCTTCCATCAGCATACCCCTCCAAACCGCAAGCTGCCGAAAAGCCCAAGACCAATGAGCAGGATTTGCAGTCAAAATTGATTGCTGAACAGCTTCTGACTGGAGTGCAAAATCACTCTCATAAACGATAATCCACTCAGATTCAGTGAATTCAAATCCCTGCTTATTGCCATAGGAAATAATTTGAGGATGGCTCACCAAAGGCTTAAGTCCGGATGCTAACTCGTGAAACCGAACCACATCACAAATGAAACGATTGATATTTTGGATAGCCATCAGCAACTTTCAATCCAAATCGCAAAATTGGCCTTTCCACAAATTAATTGAAGAACCAAGGGTCCACCCGTACAACGCAATAAACGCCAAGAAATACCATGCGAAGTAATATCGGAGTCAACAAGAATCTTTGGACTACGAGTGGCTTGCTCCAGAGGAATCAGAGCTAAACCTGTCAACGAAGGTTCGACAGACTGCACTGCTGCACGAAGGCTGGCAAGATCATCAATAGCGTTCAATTGATCTTGAATATTGATATCGCCTTTCATCACCTCGACATATCGAGATAGTGCCAACTCAGCTTCAGTCGTGACAGGCATCAATCATCTAAAACCAAAAAAATATTACCAGATATAGCTCTCAAACTTCATCAACCTTTGAAAAGCGTTGTAGCTCTCAAAAGTCTGAAAAAGTCAAGCCCCAAGGCATGGTCTCCATCCGTGAAGTGCTAATTTCATCGAGTTCATCCGACCACGGTCATGGCTGAAAGATTTGATATTTTGTTTGAAGGAATGCCTGAAGACAAAGCACTATTACTTCTACAGACGGATCCCGACGATCTAGCCAATCCAGTCGATAAATACATGGCGGCAACCAGGCTCGCAGCTTGTCAAAGCGATCGCTCACTACAAGGATTAATAGATGCTGTCCAACTTGATCCCGAAAACCTGATCAACAGAATCACACGTCGAAAAGTACTGGAAGCACTTGGACGTCGAAAAAATGAAAAAGCTCTACCGAGTTTGTTCAGCGCACTCGTATTTGATGACGAGCCCTCGGTGGTCAATGCGCTTGATTCCATTGCGCAAATTGGATCACCACTGACAAACCGTCAAAACGACCAATTACTCGATGCACTAGAGAGCAGCGACACCCAAAAACGCTCGGCGATTCAAGCGCACACTCGCTTGAAACTTCCGACAGGGCAAAAGGTAATCGCAACCTTCGAACAGGATGAGAACCCTTTGGTTGCCGGAGCAGCCCGAGCCTATGCAGCCAATGTATTTGGACAGGTTGAGAAGCTAGCTCCACTCATTTCACAACTCACAGACCCAGTCGCTGGACGACGGAGGTCTGCCGTGATCGACCTTGGAGACGCAGGCGACGCCACCGTTCTTCAACATTTGATTGCATGTCCCGTTTCCATGCCCCTACGCGCAAAAAGCGCTTTTCAACTCGTAGACCCTAAAAAAACTGGTGAAATTCCAGAAACCTATGTATCCCTCCTCGAGCAACTACTTCGCGACGATCCATCAACTTTGGCCTTACAGCATGAATGGATATGCGACGGAGAAACGCTTGAAATCGAAAAGAACCTCCAGCACCGCGACGAAGGCAAGCAATACGGAGGAGCATTAAGCCTGCTCAGGATGCCAAAGCATCAACAACTCGATGCCATCGAACAGATTCGGGCGAAATATTGGAGTGATTACGGAGCGAACTACTTATTGACTTCCGTTGTTGGCCTCCAAAAACTCCATGAGCAGAGCAATCTCGTACGTACAGCACTGGCAGAAACGCTTCCTCAGTATGCGAAGTCAAGGGTTGCTGCGGCCTGGGGGTGCCTAAGGCTTGGGCTCTCCGATCAAACAGAGCTACTCAGAGAGATCAGCAACAAAAGTCAATGGACTCCACTGAAATGGAGCTGCAAAAGAGTGCTTAAACAGTTGCAATAATCAGCGAACTTTGAATCAAGGCAGGCCTTTTGAAGCGAAAGCAGAATCTCTACGACATTGTTCATATTTTATTCAGATTCGACCAATGCAAACTTTCTTGTCCACACAACTGGATTGAGCTGGGAGTCAAGAAACCAGGGTTACTGTCAACCCGATGCGGATTCGCATTCCCCCAACAACACTCCCACAACCATGCTCGACGCATTCTCCAGGAAGGCCGTATCGGCCGATTCCAGCG
>Ga0233438_10003599_pt1 | contig 14224 bp, 15 predicted proteins | sample SI_123_September_FD_182720 | JGI IMG/M metagenome (GOLD analysis project Ga0233438, IMG submission 182720) | Seawater microbial communities from Saanich Inlet, British Columbia, Canada - SI_123_September2016_10_MG | ecosystem: Environmental > Aquatic > Marine > Inlet | place: Canada: British...
TTATATTAGAAGTTAACAATCAAACAGATTTTTTTAATACACACTATATAAAAGAGATATTTTTACTTGCAAAACAAAATAAATTTAAACAACACTTATGGTCTTTATTTATATTTTCTAAATGGTTCAAAAAAACATATCTATAAGTTACTAAAGATATCTAAGAAGAACAACCCTTTTTATTAGTAGGTTGAATAGTAGCATTTCCAACATCTCCCTTTTCATTAGATTTCATAATTGCTTCCCATAAAACCATAGCAGCTTTTAAATAATTTTTAGAACTAATAGTCTCTGGTTGAAAATATACTATAGGTTTACCTTCATCTGAACCTTCTCTAATAGATAGCTCTATAGGTATACTTCCTAATACTTTTGTATCATACTCTTTTGCTATATCTTCACATGTACCTTTATCAAAAATATCACTTTGAGTATTACAAGAAGGACAGATAAATCCACTCATATTTTCAATAATACCAGCTATTGGTATATTCAATTTTTTAAACATATCTAAACTTCTTCTTAAATCATCAAGAGCTACATGTTGTGGAGTTGTTACATTAATACCTGCACAAATGGGAACACTTTGAGCTAAAGTCAATTGAGCATCACCTGTTCCTGGAGGCATATCAATAAAAAGAATATCTAAATTTTCCCATAAAATATCTCTTAATAATTGTTCAATTGCTTTCATAATCATAGCACCTCTCCAAATAAGAGCTTGCCCTTCATCAAGTAATGATCCCATAGACATAACATCAACACCATAAGCATTAAGAGGTTTTACTTTGTTTCCTATTATTTCAGGTTTTTGTTTATCAACACCCATCATACGAGGAATATTAGGTCCATAAATATCAGCATCTAAAATACCTACTTTTTTACCTTGCATTGCACAAGCTATAGCTAAATTAACAGTAGTGGTTGATTTTCCAACACCACCTTTACCAGAACTTATCATAACAAAGTTTTTAATTTGTGGAGCTATATTTTTATTACTTTTAGAATTACCTTTTTGCTGTGTAGATTGAGGTTTTTTAATATCAATTTCAATAGTAGTTATACCAATACTATTTAATACATCATTGATATCATCTCTTAATTTTTTTTCGATATCCTCTAAACTAGAAGTTATCTCTATTTTTATAGCTACACTAAATTTGTCTACAACTATAATATTCTTAACAAATCCAAAATCAACAATAGATTTAGAAAAACCTGGATAAATTACCTTTTTTAATTCATTTTCAATATAATTTTTTGTTATCAAGATATTTACCTTATATTATTTAATTAACTAAAAGTTGCTCTTCCTCTTCTTTTAATTGAGGATTAGCATCAACTATTTTTTGAGTAATCTTATAGGAACAAAACTTAGGTCCACACATAGAACAAAACTCTGCTTCTTTAAAAACATCTTGGGGAAGTGTCTCGTCATGATACTCTTTTGCTCTATCTGGATCTAAACACAATTCAAATTGTTTATTCCAATCAAATCCATATCTAGCATCACTCATTTCATCATCTATTTTACTAGCATCTTTTCTACCTCTTGCAATATCAGCTGTATGAGCTGCTATTTTATATGCAATAATACCCTCTCTAACATCTGAAGCATTTGGTAAGCCTAAATGCTCTTTTGGTGTGACATAACATAACATAGAAGCCCCATGCCATCCTCCAACAGCTGCTCCAATAGCAGATGAAATATGATCATACCCTGCAGCAATATCTGTAGTTAAAGGTCCTAAGATATAAAAAGGTGCTTCATGACAAAACTCTCTTTCTAATTCCATATTTCTCTGTATTTGATTAATAGGAACATGTCCAGGTCCTTCTATCATAACTTGGACATCTTTTTCCCAAGCTTTTAAAGTCAACTCGCCTAATATTTTCAATTCACTCAATTGTGCTTCATCTGAAGCATCAGCTATACAACCTGGTCTTAAACTATCTCCTAAAGATAAAGATACATCATATCTTCTACAAATATCAAGTATCTCATCAAAGGCTTCATAAAATGGGTTTTGTTTATGATAGTGCATCATCCAAGCTGCCATTAAAGATCCTCCACGACTAACTATTCCCATCTTTCTTTTTGCAATATGTGGCATAAATTCTAATAAAAATCCAGCATGAATAGTAAAATAACTAACACCTTGTTGTGCTTGTCTTGTAAGAACTTTTAACATAACATCAATATCAATTTTTTCTATATCTCCTCCACAGTCATGTAATATTTGATAAATAGGTACTGTTCCAATAGGAACTGTTGAATGAGATATAACAGCTTCTCTAATCTCATCTAAATTACCACCTGTACTTAAATCCATAATGGTATCTGCACCATATTTCAAACATACATCAACTTTCTCTATCTCATTTTTAATATCAGAAACAACTGCAGATGAACCTATATTAGCATTTATTTTACATTTACTTGCTATTCCTATACACATAGGATCTAAATTTTTATGATTTATATTTGCAGGAATAATCAATCTTCCTCGTTCAATTTCACTTCGTATTAACTCTTCATCAAGGTTTTCTACTTTTGAGACAAACTTCATATCATCAGTTATCATACCTTTTTTTGCATAATACATTTGTGTTTTTACTTCATCATTTTTATATTTATCTAGCCAATCTCTCATATTATTAGCCCCTATTCTATAATTTGTCTAATTATATCCAATTATTATTAGACAAACTTAATATACAACTTGAAATAGATATACAAATATTATAAGTTAAGAAAAAAAAAGTTAAAATCTAATAAAATTGTTATTTTTATAATAAAAGGTCATTTATTGCAAGATATTACATTAATCATTTTAGCTGCTGGATCTTCAACTAGATTTAATAAACCAATCAAAAAACAATGGATTAGAGTAGACGAAGAACCATTATGGTTATATGTTACAAATAAGATAGCTTCATATTCATCGTTTCATAAAATAGTAGTAGCATCTCATAAAGATGAATTAGAATATATGAAGAATTTCAGTAATAATATCAATTTTATAGAAGGTGGGAGAACAAGACAAGAATCTATCAAAAATAGTTTAAGTCAAGTAGACACTAAATATGTAATGATATCTGATATGGCGAGAGTTAATATACCTAAAAGTATTGTGAAAGAGTTAATTGAAAATAAAACTAAAGCTCATTGTATAGTACCATTTATAAATGTTAGTGATACAGTTGTATATAAAGATAAAACCATAAATAAAGATGAAATAAAATTGATACAAACACCTCAACTATCACTTACATCTAAATTAAAAGAAAGTTTAAAATCCAATGTAATATTTACGGATGATAGCTCTTTAATAAAATCAAATAATGGAACTATAAAATATATTAAAGGTGATATAAAATCTCATAAATTAACCTTCCAAAATGATATAAAAAGTATTGATAATCTAAAGTCTTCTAGTAAAAATATATATACAGGAATAGGTTTGGATACACATGCTTTTGAGGAAAATATACCAATGTTCTTGGGTGGCATTAAAATAGATGTTCCATATGGATTTAAAGCACATAGTGATGGTGATGTTTTAATACACTCTTTAATAGATTCACTACTTGGAGCTTGTGGAGCTGGTGATATTGGTGAATTCTTTCCAGATACAAGTATCAAATATAAAAATATATCTTCTACTTTATTATTAGAAAAAATTATTAATTTCATTTATAATATAGGATATGAAATTAATAATATAGATATAACCTTAATAGCACAAAAACCAAAACTACAAAAATATAAAAAAAGTATTAAGACTAATTTAGCAAAAATTATAAATATAAAACCAATTTTTATCAATATAAAAGCTACTACTTCTGAAGAGTTAGGATTTATAGGTAGATCTGAAGGTATTAGTGTCCATAGTATTTCATCATTAAGATTTTATGATTGGAAAAATGATGAATCATAATATAAGAAAAATATTTTTAACGCTATTTTATGTAGGTCTTATCAAAAAAGCTCCTGGTACATTTGGTAGTATAGTATCTTTATTTATTGCTTTATTATTATTACAATATTTATCCTTATCAAATTTATTTATGTTGTGTGTACTAATTACTATTGTATGTGTTAAACAAATAGATATATATGAAAAATATACAAAACAACATGATAATAAAGAAATAGTTATAGATGAACTTATTGGTATGTGGCTTACACTAATAATAGCAAATATAAATATAGATAATATGATATATATAGCACCTCTTAGTCTTATATTTTTTAGAATCTTTGATATATATAAACCATCAATTATAGGTAAAATAGATAAAAGAATGCAAGGTGGCTGGGGTGTAATGATGGATGATATAGTAGCTGCTATATTTGCTGGTATTTGTACTAGTGGTACATTTAAACTAATACAAAATTTTATTTTATAAAATAATCTAAATAAAGAAAGTATCAAAATGACTATAGTATTAATTTTAAGTCTCGTTTTTTGTTTAAGTGCTTATCTTTTATATTTATATATAAAAATAATGAAATAGTTAGATTAAAAAAGAAAGGTATATATAGTATATATTAAAAATATGGTATACCAAGAAGATATACCATATAAGAAATTATGACTTTTAGCAGCCACAACCTCCACCGCCACCACCAAGGTGTTTAATTAAAAATATTTTCATGATCTACCTCCTATAATATTTAATTTCAATGTACATATTCTATTTAAAATAATACACATATGTATATTATATCAAAAAAAAACAAATTTATATATAAATTTTCTACTTTATAATATCAGCAAACTCTTTGAATATATATTTACTCTCATGAGGTCCTGGACTAGCTTCTGGATGGTGTTGTACTGAGAATATATCTTTATTTTTATATTTCACACCCTCTATAGTATCATCAAACAGATTCCTATGTGTTATATTAGCTATTTCTTCTATAGTTAATGGGACGTTATAATTATGATTTTGTGAAGTTATTTCTACTATATTATTCTCATTTCCTACAGGGTGATTCCCACCATGTTGACCAAACTTTAATTTATAAGTATCATATCCATGAGCTATTGATAATAATTGATGCCCTAAACAAATAGCAAAAATAGGAATATTTTTATCTATTAATTTTCTTATTTGAATAATATTTTTATCTAAAGTTAAAGGATCTCCAGGACCATTTGATAAAAATATACCACCTATTTCTTTATTTTTAAATCTTTTTATTAAATCATTAGCTTCAAATGAAGCTGGTATTACTTCTACTTCCAATCCTACTTCAACTAGTTCATTTAATATATTTCTCTTAACCCCAAAATCAATAACCACTATTTTTTTATCACTCATAATAGCTTTATTATAATTATCTATTGTATGATTCCATGCACCTAATTTATGAATGTATGATTCTTTAGTTGATACTTCTTCTATATAGTTTATATCCTCTATTCTATCACTCTTTTCTAATTCTTTTTTTAAATCTTCTTTATTTGATATTGTAGTAGAAGCTATCATCATCATAGAACCCTGATCTCTTACTATTTGTGTTAAATACCTTGTATCTATATTACAAATACCTAATATATTATGTTTTTTTAAGAGAGTATCTAAACTATTTTGCCCTCTATAGTTAGAATAGTCATTATTATAAGAGTGTACAATCATACCCTTAGCATATACTGTATTACTTTCCATATCATTTTCATTCACTCCTACTATTCCAATTTCTGGCATAGTAAATGTTATAAATTGTCCTGCATAACTTGGGTCTGTTATAATCTCTTGATATCCTGTCATAGAAGTATTAAATACTATTTCTCCAACACTAGTACCAGATCCACCAAATGAATTAGCCTCTAAAAAAATGCCATTTTCAAGATATATCCATATTTTATTCATAATTTAAATTAATCCTCTTTTTATCAACTCTTCTTCATAAAGTCTTTGATAAAGAATATTATAATCATCTGTACCTGGGATAATTCTTCTTTGATAGTTTGATATTTTCTCATACACTGCACTATCAGCCTCGTCAAATCCTTTAATAAAACTATCTATACTATTTGATATTACATTTTTAACTTGATTGTCAGATACACTATAATGAATAAAATCCTCTTCCCATAAATAATCTAATATTTTATGAGAAATATCAGATATTCTATCTTCTAAATCTAATATGACATTAAATTCATTAGCAATCTTTTTTTTAGCCATCCAAAAAAGTTGACGATAATCTGCATTATAAAACTCTATATCATCCTCTTTATTTTCTAAAAGATCATATATTTTGTCATCAAGATCTAACTCATTTTCTATATCTTCATCAAGTATCTTTTGTACTTGTAAAGTTATTGCATCTTTAGTCTTTCTTACTTCAACAAATTTTGTTTTTACAAGATCTCTTGAAATTGTTCTTGATACATATGGAGTATGTTTTAGTTTTATTTTCATATTATTATCCTCTTATAATAGTATCTTCTCTATTTGGAGATGTAGATATTATACCTATTTTAGTACCTGTTATATTCTCTATTTTATCTATATAAATTTTAGCATTTTTTGGTAAAGAATCAAATTTATTCACTCCAACAACACTATTCCAACCATCAATTTCTTCATAAATAGGTGTTACTTCATCTAAATTATATGGTACATAATCTATTCTTATACCATTTAATTCATATGCCACACAAATCTTAATTTTATCAAATCCATCTAAAACATCAAGTTTCATTAAAGCTAATTTATCACAACCATTTAATCTACTAGCATATTTTACAGCAACTGCATCAAACCAACCACATCTTCTTTTTCTTCCTGTCGTAGTACCAAACTCTTTACCAACTGTAGCTAGCTTATCTCCAGCATCACTAAAATCTTCACTTGGAAATGGTCCATTTCCTACTCTTGTACAATATGCTTTTACTATACCTATAACTTTACCTATATCTTTAGCATTTAATCCAAGGCCCGTACAAGCACCAGCACTAACAGTACTAGAAGATGTAACATATGGATATGTACCATGATCTATATCAAGCATAGTCCCTTGAGCACCTTCTAATAGTACTTTTTTATTATTATCAAGTGCTTTCCAAATTAAATTTGTAGTGTCTATAATATAAGGTTCTAATTTATCTTTATACTCATTTATTTGCTGTAATAAAGCATTTTTAGATGGTACTACTATATCTAAAACATCAAAAATAGAGCTATTTTGTTCAAAATATAAGATAATATCATCACATAATTTCTTAGGGTTTAACAATTGCCCTACTCTATGCCCTATTCTATTAATTTTATCTGAATAAGCTGGTCCTATACCTTTGCCTGTAGTACCTATTGCATCTTTACCCTTGAGTCTCTCTTTCGCTTGATCTATAAGACTATGATATGGTAAATTTAAATGTGCTTTATCACTTATAAAAAGTCTATTTTCAAGATCACTAAATTGTACCATCTCTTGAATAATAGATTCAGGAGATAATACCACACCATTTCCTATTATATTTATCGCTTTCTTATTTAAAATTCCTGATGGTAATAAATGTAAAGCATATTTAGTATCATTTACAACTATCGTATGTCCTGCATTATGTCCACCTTGACTTCTACATACTAAGTCATACTCTTGTGCTAATTTATCTACTATTTTACCTTTACCCTCGTCACCCCATTGTATACCAACTATAACATCTGCTTTCATATTAATCCTCATAAAACTTCCAATAAATTATCTGTATACAACGCGAAACCCAAAGATTTAACACCTTCAGTCTTATAACTACCACCATTAGATAAAACTAAATTAGAAGATATAAATCTATAATAAATATCATCATAATATTTCATAGATCCATTATAAAGTGGTGCTATTGATATATTTTTATATTTAATATTAGTTACTACTTTTTCAAGTTTTATTAATTCTTCTTTTAAACTAATAGGAACTTCTACTATAGCCTCTTTTAATTCATCTATACTATTAACCCGTAATAAAATATTCAACCAATTAATATTCAAATCAAAAAGAGTTGATATTTTACTATTAGTAAATAGATCTATATCTAAATTAAGTTCATTACATACTAGTTTTACTATATTTATATTAGATATTTGAAGTAATGGTGATATATTTAATTTTTCTACTATTTTTGATGTTAAATTAATAATATTACTTATATTATCATCTTCAATACATTCACATCCTATTTGATATCTCTCATATGATGGATATGAAAATATAGGTTGTATATAAAACCATTTTTTATGTTTAGTAGTTCTACCTAATCGTTTAGTAATAATTCTTACTACATCAAGACTACTATCAGATCTAAGAGATAACTGATTATTATCTTCATCTGATATTTTAATTAATTGATTACTATCATTAATAATTTTATCTTCAAAATATGAAAAATATGGAGTTAATATCTCTTCAAACTTTTCATTAAAAAATATTTCACTAACAATATATTCTAAATCTCTTTTTTGTTTAGCTTTTTTACCAAAATATAATCTACTACCTTTTGGTATTTCATGTTCTAACATCAATTTTTACTACTTAATAAAAGATTTTCAACCATAACTTTATTACATGTTCCATCAAATTTTCTAATTTTTAATTCATCTAAAGCCAATTCTATAGCATTAACTACCCAAATAGCTTCATAGTCTTCTACAAGTCCCATATGATTTATTCTAAAAATCTTTCCCTTTAATTCATCTTGCCCACCTGCTATACTAACACCATATTTATATTTTAAAATATTTCTAATCTCATTAGATTTTTCATGATATATAGTAGTCATACTATTAGCTGGTGTTTTTGGATATATTTTTAATCCTATTGAAACTAATGTATCTCTTGTAGATTTAGCTCTTAATGCTGTTTTATTATAAAGTTCGTCAAACCCTTTATCTTTTAAATGTAATAATATCTCTTTTAATCCAATTATAATACTAACTGTTGGTGTATATGCTGTTGTATTTTGACGCTGTTTTTTTATTTCACTTGCTAGATTAAAATAATATCCTGATTGTTTTGATTGAATTTTTAAAATAGCATCATCACTAAGTCCTATAATAGATAATCCAGTAGGCAACATAAGAGCTTTTTGACTACCTGTAAGTAGTGCATCTATATTAGATACATCTATTTTTTCTACTCCCACAGCAGTTATACCATCTGCTACAATAGTAACACTTGGGTTTATTTTTTTTACTTCTTTAGCTATATCTTCTACAGGATGTCTAAGGCCAGCTGAACTTTCACATACTTGTATAAAGATAGCATCTATACTATCATCATTTTTTATAACATTTAAAACTTCATTGATATCTACTGGTGTATTCCATTCATTTTTGATTATTGTGTGATCTATATTTAAAGCTTTACATATTTTACCAAATCTCTCACCAAATTTACCACTATCAATTACTAGTGCTTTTTTATGACATAAATTTATAACACAAGACTCCATAGCACCTGTACCACTTGATGCTATCATTAAACATTCACTCATCCCAAAAAGTTCTAATAACAAAGCTCTAGTATCTTTAAAAATAGCTTCAAATTCAGGTGTTCTATGATTGATGGTCTCTACAGACATAGCCCTTCTAACAAATGCTGGTACGGGTGTAGGTCCTGGGGTTAGTAACATATAAATATTCCTTAAAATAATAAAATATTTTGCTTTTCATAAAGCATAACATTATATATAATAGTATATTAGGAATAGGTTAATATTTTAAATCTAAAATAATTTATATAAATTCAACTTTACTACTTCCCTGTTTTATATCTCCTATTATATAAGCATCACTATTTGCTAAAATATTATCTACTTTAGAAGCATTTACTACTAATATCATTCCAATTCCCATATTAAATGTCCTAAACATTTCATCTTGAGTTATATATTTACTCATAAAATCAAATATGGGTAATGTTTGAATACTATTTCTCTTAACGACCGCTTTAAGATTAGATGGTAATACTCTTGGTAAATTCTCCGTAATACCTCCGCCTGTAATATGAGCTAAAGCATTGATACTATTTTGATGTTGAATAAACTCTTTTACATATATTCTAGTTGGTTCTAAAAGAGTATCTTTTAAAGATCTTCCATTAAAATTATCATCAAGACTCATATTTAATTTATCAAATAATAGTTTTCTAACTAATGAGAAACCATTTGAATGTATCCCTGAAGATGGTAATGCAAGTAAAATATCGCCTTTTTGTACTTTATCTACTCTATTTAATTGAGATTTTTCAGCTATTCCAACACAAAAACCAGCCAAATCAAAATCATCTTTATTATACATTCCAGGCATTTCAGCTGTTTCACCACCTATTAAGGCACAATTACTTAATACACAACCTTTTGCTATACCTTTTACTACTTGTGAAGCTGCACTAATATCTAATTTTGATGTAGCATAATAATCTAAAAAAAATAGAGGTTTACCAAAATTACACAATATATCATTAACACACATAGCTACTAAATCAATTCCTACTGTATCAAATTTTTTAGATTCAATAGCTAGTTTTAATTTAGTACCAACACCATCTGTTCCAGAAAGAAGTACAGGTTCTTTATATCCTGTTGGTAATTCAAAAGCACCTGCAAATGAACCAATACCACCTAATACACCATCTATTTTTGTCGATTTTACATATGGTTTTATGTTATCTACAAATTTATTCCCAGTATCAATACAAACACCTGCATCTTCATAGCTTACTTTTTCCATTATTTACCTTGAGTTTAATCTAGCAACTATTCTTATTTTCAAAATTCTATTAATTCAAAATATTTTTGCTATTATATCAAAAAACTAATTAAAAGGTATTTCACAAATGTCAAGCTCACACAATAATAATTATGCTTTTAATGAAATGATAGTTCATATACCATTATGTTCTCATAAACAACCTAAACATGTATTAATAGTAGGTAATACTATAGATGAGAATATTAAAAAAGAGGTTTTAAAACATAGTTTAGAAAATATTGAATATGGTAATAATGAAATTATAACCAAGAGAAATAAAAAAGATATAGATGTAGTAATAGTAACAGATAATAATATAGACTCACAATTATTGGCAAATATAAATAGAATAATAAAAAATGATGGTATATTATGTTTTATATCAAGTACTTATGATCAAAACAGTACAAAACTACAAGATGACCTTAAGCTAGTAGGAGATAAGTTCTGGATAACTATGCCTTTTAGGTTTGAAAGTAATACATGTATATTAGCATCAAAAAAATATCATCCAGTATCTGATATCATACTTCAAGTATCAGATTTATTACCAAATCTCAACTACTATTCAAGTGCTATACACACATCATCTTTTATATTCCCTGTAAATATACATAAAGCTTTAAATGGTATAGCAAAAAGATAATATATACTATATAAATATGCAAAAAAAACTTTTCAAAAATGCAATAGCTCTTACAGGAGGTGTTGCAACAGGTAAAAGTACTGTGTGCAATATATTAAAACTATATGGTCTTTTAACAATAGATGCTGATGTAATAACACATAAACTTTTAGATAAAAATAATATACATATCAAAAATATGTTTGGTGATCAATATGTAAAAGATAGTAAAGTATTAAGAAAAGAATTAAGTAAAATAATATTTACAAATCAAGATAATAAAAAAAAATTAGAAAACTTTATCCATCCTTTAATAAAAGATGAAATAATATTAAAATCTAAACTTTTTGAAAAAGCAAATAAACCATATATAATAGATATACCACTATTTTTTGAAACAAAAAGTTATAAAATAAAAAAAACAATAGTTGTATATACACCATTTAATATACAAGTAGAAAGATTAATAAAAAGAGATAATATTAATATAAATCAAGCAAAACAGAAAATCAAAAATCAAATGGATATAGAAAAAAAGAGAAAATTAGCTACTTTATGTATAGATAATTCATCAACTATACAAAATTTACAAAATGAAATTGAAAAAATAATAAAAATTATTTTATAAAAAGGATTTATAAAAAATGATACAAATAGATAATATAATAATAACTCATGGATCATTAAATAAATTTGTAATGATAGATGAAATAAATACAGCTTTAAACATAAATAATAAACAAAGAAAAACATTAACTATAAATCTATGTTCAAAAAAATATTTTGATACAAATGGTGTATTATATATACAAAAATCATCAAATGATCAATGTATTGCTAAAATGAGTATGTATAATACAGATGGTACTCAAGCACAAATGTGTGGTAATGGCATAAGATGTGTAGCTAGATATATATATGAAAAATATAATCAAAAAGACTTTTTTATACAAACCCCAAATGATAAAATTGCTATAAAAAAAGCCACAAATATATATAAAAATATACCAACATTTGATGCTTTAATAGGTCCTATAAGTTTAGATATAACTACTTTACCAATGACCTATGATAGTGAAGAGTTTATTAATCAAAACATTAAAAGTCTATCTAAAATATCAAATTTTACTGCTATTAGTGTACAAAATCCACATATAGTGTTTATAAAAGATAAAATTAATTTAAAAGAAGTCATAGAATATGAAAAAATATTAAATAATAATAAAATATTCCCACAACAAGTAAATCTAAACTTTGTAGAAATATTAAATAAAGACTCTATATTTGTGCTTACAAATGAAAGAGGCTCAGGAATCACACCATCATGTGGTACAGGAATGTCATCATCTACATATATAGTATGTTTATTAAAATATTGTGAATTTAACAATCATATAAATGTATATAATAATGGTGGTAAAGTAATATGTAAAGCTACAAAAAATAGTATACATTTAATAGGAAATGCAACATATATAGAAAAAAATAGTATAACCATAGATGAAAATATGAATATCTCATCTAATCACATCACTCATAAATATACAAATGAGACTAAAATATATAATGAGTTTTTAAAATATTGTAATAAATATAAAATAAACATATAAAAAAATCAAAAATTTATAAGAATTTTAACAAAAGACTTATAAAAAACTTAATTTAAGTCTTTTATAATATTTATTCTACTATTATGTCATTTGATTAATAACAGTAAGGGAAAATGATATGAAATTTACTCAAATGGCAAAAGCCATAGATATAAAAAGAGATTGGATTATAATAGATGCTAAAGATCAAGTATTCGGTAGAATTATTACTCAAGTAGCTACTATTTTAAGAGGTAAAAATAAACCTTTTTTTACTCCTCATGTAGATTGTGGAGATAATGTAATCATCATCAATGCTTCAAAAGTAAAATTTACAGGTAAAAAAATAGAAGATAAAAACTATTTTACTCACTCTGGATATTTTGGTAGTACAAAAACTCATAAAATGTCAGATATGCTAGAAAATAGTCCTGAAAAACTATTTAAATTAGCTACAAGAGGAATGCTTCCTAAAACAAAACTTGGAAAAGTAATGATAAAAAAATTAAAAGTATATGCAGATGAAAACCATCCTCATACTGCACAAATAAAAGGTTAGATTTATGGCAAAAGTATATGCAACAGGTAGAAGAAAGACATCTATAGCTAAAGTATGGCTAGAGAATGGTAGTGGAGAGTTAACTATAAATGGTAAATCATTAGATGCTTGGCTTGGGGGATTAGAATCTATTAAAAAAAGATTATTACAACCCTTAGAAGTATCTAAACAATTAACATCTCTAAATATTGTAGTACAAACTCTAGGTGGTGGTTATTCAGCTCAAGCTGATGCTGTAAGACATGGTATATCAAGAGCACTGGTAGCTTATGATGAACAGTTTAGAGCTGTCTTAAAACCATTTGGATTATTAACAAGAGATTCAAGATCTGTTGAGAGAAAAAAATATGGTAGAAAGAAAGCTAGAAAATCTACACAATTTTCAAAAAGATAATATATATTTATATACTATTTTTTCTTTATATATTAAAGAAGTAAAAAATTACTTCTTTAAATATATCTAATATTTATTTAGTATAAATACACATATGAAAAATAACTATTCAACAACTTGCTTATTTGATCTAGATGGTACACTACTATGTTCTACTAATGCTATAGTATCTACTTTTTATCACTCATTTAATCAAATTAATTATAAATTTAAAGGTAATGATGAAGATATAAAGTCACTAATAGGGTATCCATTAGAGACTATGTATAAAAAGCTGGGAATAA
>Ga0233438_10003603_pt1 | contig 14215 bp, 11 predicted proteins | sample SI_123_September_FD_182720 | JGI IMG/M metagenome (GOLD analysis project Ga0233438, IMG submission 182720) | Seawater microbial communities from Saanich Inlet, British Columbia, Canada - SI_123_September2016_10_MG | ecosystem: Environmental > Aquatic > Marine > Inlet | place: Canada: British...
TTGCTCTTTTAATATCGTAGATAATTTTTTTATATCTTTATATGAATCATTTTTAGAGATATCATTCGTATCATCATCTATATCTTTAGTAATATCTTTAGTAATATCTTTGATAACATCATCAATGTTTAATGTGTCTATATCTTTAATGATATTAGACCATCCACTCTCATCATAATTAACCTTATGATATTTAAATAGTTGTTTATAATGATTAACCATATTTGATAACTTTCCAAATAATTCATATATCTTTGTGATATTTGTAGTATTTGTAGTATTTGTATTATCAGTAGTATCATTATCAGTAGTATCATTATCAGTAGTATCATTATCAGTAGTATCATTATCAGTAGTATCATTATCAGTCAACCTATCAATTTTAAAACTATTTAACTCATTTTTAATCTGTTGAATTTTCTGTTTTATAATATCAATATCAATATCTAAATCTTTTTTATTAATATTATTATCAATATTATATTCTAATAATTCTGTTTCCTTTTGTTGAACATTAATAGTTTCTTTTTCCAATTCTTCTTTTAATCTATCTAACTCATCTTTATCTACCTCTTTTAACGTTGATAATTCTTCATCATATAAAGTGCCAACATTATCAACTATTCTACTATAATTAGTAATAGTATCTTTTAGAATGTTTAAAAATATATTAATGGTTTCAAGAGATAATGATTTATCCATTAATGAGCGTTGGTCATTATAACTCATAGAGAATAAATCATTGTCTGAATTTTGTGTATGCATACATGATTGAAAAAATGTATTAGAATTACCTATATTATTTTCAATCCATTTATTAACTGCTGTTATACCAGAATTTATCATTACTAAATTTTCAATATTTTCATATTTATTTACATAAAATAATTCAACCTTTTGTTCAAGTTTATTTTTATCAGTTGATTTATACAAAAAGGTTCTATTAATTAAATATTTTTTATTATTAACATCAAAGAGTAGAGAAATAGTTGATGAAGTTTTAGGAGGTCTATTATTACATATGATAGAAGATGAAAATTGTTTATTATATCTAGAAGGAATTGAATTACCAAATAGTGCTATACTTATTATTTCTAAGAAACTAGATTTTCCAAAACCATTCTCAGCATTAAGCAACATTATATTATTTTCCATAGTTTCAAAGTTATAATAGCAATTATTAGCAAAACATAATATCCAATCCCATTTAATAAATAGTAAATTAATATTGTTAGTAATAACTTTATTGTCTAAATGATTAAGATAATTTGCTATATTTTTGCTGATAGAAGTATTTTTCTTTTCAACCTTATCCTTTATGCTGTCAGGTAAATTACTAATATCAATCAATAAAGATTCTGGATTTTTAATAACATTCTGCCAATCTAATTTATCTAAATGTTCTTTATTATTATCATCAATATTTTTATTAACAAATTCAATCCATGTTTCAGTGCTAGTTAATGGTTTATCTTCATTAGTTACCTCACTATCAATAATATTATTAGAATTAGAATTATTTAAATCACTATTGGTATTATGATTTATAGTATTATGATTTATAGTATTATGATTTATAGTATCATTATTAATCTTATTACATATTGTTGAAATGTTAATATTATTTTCATTTAAAATTTTATATAAAATATCAGTATGTGAATTACCATTCTTAATTTGAATATCAATATTAGTAATATTATTTTGTTTTATAAATTGTTCAAATTCTATAAATATATCTTTAAAATTATTATTAGTTATCTTTATCTTCCATATATCATTTTTATAATATAATGTACAATAAGCATGTTTATTTGGTATATCTATTGAACGAACTATTGATTCATTAAGTTCCCAAATAAGATATCCATGATTATTATATAACTCACCAAAGTTTTGTTGAATTAGAGAGCCAGAATAACCCCACATTATAGAGTTTTGATCATCCTTTTTATAATAACCATCTCTTTTATAATTAGATTTATTAATGTTTTGTCCAGTTTCATTATCCGTTCCTTCATCTTCAACCCATATTGCGTTATGAATATGTTGCTTATGAATATCTCCAAATAAACCAAAATCATATTTATTTACCCAATCAATTAATATGGGTTCTTTATAAATAGTATTTGGATTATCAACTATTATGCCATGAAATAAAGCTACCTTATGTTTATATTCTTTATCGGTCCATGGAAATTTACATATTTTATCATTATGACCACACGTATCACCAGTTTTTAAAACATCTTGAATTGCTACTAAACCAACTAATATATCACCAATCTCATATAATCCAGTTTCATTTAAATAATGAATATTCTTATTCTTAGGCAATAAAGAACTAATTAATTCTATTTCACTATCATGCTCATTATAATCCTGTCTATAATCATGATTACCTCTAATAATATATAAACTAGTTAAACATGCTAATTTAGTAATAAGTTCATTAAACAAATTAATACCATAAGATTCAATTAGATTTTTATTATGAAATATATCACCTGTTATAATCACTATTGAACCACTTTCTCCATTTATTATTTCTTTGTCATCAATTAATTTTTTCAAAGAGTTTATAAGTTTTTTTATAACATTATTGTATTCAAAATATCTAGATGTATTAATATTACCAGTTCTAATATGAATATCAGATATATGTATTATTTTATTAACTATTTTAGATTTATCATATGTTTTAATAATGTCAATAGAATTATCTAATTCTTCCATTAGAATTAAGTTAAATATTATTAGCAGATAATTTTAAAATCAAATTTTAAAATATTTTACATAAAATTTAATATAAAATTTAATATAAAAAATTTATATAGTTTAAATGAAAGAAACAAAAATAGTAATTAATGAAATGATTAATGAAATAATACATCCAGAAATTTCATTAAATTCTAATAAACATTCATCACCTTCATTAGATAATTCAATTAAAAAAGTGATTATGATGTGTAATTATAATTCAAATCTTCATTTATTATCTTATAAGCATTTTTCAGCATTAGATAAATATTATGCTAATTTATTAATAATTATTTCAATGCTATCTGGATTTATAGAATTGATTAATTACAACTTAAAAATATCAACCACTATTTATTTGATAATAGGGATATTTAATATAATGTTAGGAATGATGTTTAATAAGTATAAAGACCTAAATTTAAATATTGATGCTCAAAAACATTATGAATTTCATAATTACTTTGAAAAAATTAAAATAAAAGTAGAAATGAATAATTCAATAAAAAGAAGTGATGCTTTTCTATTTAAGAATATTGAATGCTTTCTAAAACATACAAATACAGAAATAGAATTATTATATGTTACAAGACCATCAATACCTAGTAAAATTCTAAATAAATATGATATTAATAAAGCAGAGATAATATTAAAAAATAAAAATCAAGTATCATATAGCAAAAAAAAATCAAAATTATTTGATATAAATAAATCATTTAACTTTTTAGAGATAGAAGTATCTGATGAAGATTTAAAAGAATATAATTATTTTATGGATAATATTAAACAAAAAAATATAGAAAAAATAAAAATTAAAAATGATAATATAATTCATTTTAAAATTTGATTAAAAATATTTAATTAAAAATATTTAATTAAAAATATTTATGTAATTTTGTTTGATAACATAATTATAATTTAAATTTTATAATAAAAAGAAGTTAAAATGGATATATCTATTCCAACTTTTATAAAAGATTTATTTAAAAATGAAATTAATAATATTAAAATAAAATTAATAAAAAAAATAGCAGAAGACTATGATTTAGATGAAGATGAATTATTAGATAAATATGTTTGTGATGTTGAGATGATATCTAAATCACTAGAAAATATACAAATAATAAAAAAGCATTCATATGCTTCAAAAGTTGATATAAATTATAGATGTAATGCTCGTGTTTGGAATAATGGTTTAGGTAGTAGATGTAAACGTTCAGTTAATGAAGATGGTTTATGTACATTACATAAGAATTACAAAGATACAAATGGAAAACTAAAATATGGCTTAATAACTGAACCTAAATCAAAAGAAATATTTAAATTCAAAAACCCTAAAAGTGAAAAATTATACTAATTTTAATTAAAAAAAATTATACTAATTTTAATTAAAAAAAATTATACTAATTTTAATTAAAAAAAATTATACTAAAAAACTATTTTAAAATTAAAATAATTTTTATTTAATATGATTATATGATTGAACCTCAGCAGTACATAAATGAGCCTCAACGACAAAATAATGATATGGAAAATGAAACAGAAGAAGAAAAGATTGATAAATGGGAAAATAAAATTATTAATCATATAATAACAGATTTAGAACTATTTACTTATAAGCAAATTGTAGATAATATTAGATATCATTGTTGGTTTAGAGCTGGTTATGATTGGTATTCAATCATAAATTATGTATCAGAGGATACTAAATTTTTTATAAGAAATAATATTTATACTAATACACAATATAGAAATGAAACAGAATTTATAGATAATAATTGGACTTATATAAGTGCTAATTTAGATTGGGATAGTTATATAAATAATATTATTAATATTAATAGAAAATATAAATATAAAATGACTTTAAAAGGAATAGATTACTACACATATAATAAAATTTGAAAATATTCATGGTAGATGTATTCATAATAGAATTCAATAATGATTAATAAAATATCAATTGATATAATTCAAGTTATATCACAATATTTAACTCCTAATGATTTAGTATCGTTATCAGCAACTAGTAAGAGTTTAAATAAAAAAATTGATAAAGATTTTATAAAATTTTTAGCAAATAATTTCTATCCATTTGAATTAGATAATAAAGAACTAAAATTAATAAAAAATACAAAATGGAATTCTTTAGAATTAAAAAAAGTATTAGTTAATCCAAATATAGAAGAAATAAATGAATTATTTAAATTTAATAATGTAATTGAACTTTATATAGACAATGCTGAAGTTAATATGAATTTAACTGATACAGATATTAAAGAATTTAAAAATTTTAAAAATCTAAAAAAATTAACACTTTACGAATGTAATGATATTTATGATGTATCGACATTAGGCAATATACCTAATTTAAAATTAGATAAATGTAATAATATATATGATTTAAAAGGATTAGATAATGTTATAAATTTAGATATAGATGATTGTATTGGAATTGATGAAATACCAATATTAAATAATCTTAAAACATTATATTTACGCTATGGTAGTTTCAATAATTTAAATAATCTTCAACATATAGATCTAGAATGTTTAGAATTATATAATATTATATATAATAATTATTGTAATAATTATTGTAATAATTATAAATTTATTGATAACATTCCAATAATACACTTATATCGTATTGATATAAAAGATGTATCATATCTTCAAAATTTATCTTATGTTTCATTAGATGAATGTAACTCTATTACAGATATATCTGGATTAAAAACTTTAAAAACATTAAAAATATATTCATGTATAAAATTAAAAAAAATAGAAAATTTAGAAAATCTGGAAAATCTTGAAATATTCCAATGTTTCGAAATTAAAAGTATCAGTAATTTAAAAAAATTAAAATATCTTGAAATTGGTGAATGTCAAAATATTGTTAATATATCTAATTTTAATAATTTAGATATAGTTAGTTTGATGTCATTAAAAAAATTAAAAAAAATATTGAATTTTACAAATATTAATACATTATATTTATATAATATGAAAAATTATGACTTTTTAAATATAGATAAGATTAAAAATATATATTTTGATGAGTATAAGATTTTAAAATAAAATAATCTAAATCTTTTTGAAAAGATTAATAATCACTTAAAGGATTTTCTAATATAAACTTTTTTATTGTTTTTAATATAATATTTACCTCCTTTTTTTCCAGTATAAATCTTTCTTTTCCCTTTTTTAGTTTTAATATATTTTTCTTCAATATTACCATCATTACCTTCATTATTATGTGAATTATTATTAACATTATTAACATTATTAACATTATTAACATTATTACTAGCATTACTATTTGAATAATTTGAATTACTTATATTAGAAGCATTATAAGAGTTAACATAAGAATTACTACCACCACTTAAAGTAGAATATATATTATTTAAAATTCTAGAATCTTTATTAATTTCATTAACCATTTGATTATATAAATTAATTAAGTTGCCGGTATATTCCATTGAACTAGGATCATCATCTATCATTTTAAATCCAAATTTATTCCAATAATTTCTAACTATCCTGACTTTATTATTTCTTAAAACTGAATTTCTAGGTAAAATAGTATTATTATTATTCATAATACTTCTTACTTGTGATTTCATTCTTTTACATTGATTAAGATTAAACCTTATAGTATTATTAGTAGCATTTTCTAACTCTATTCTAATATTAGTAAATTTTTCAATTAAATGACCTATAAAATAACCCATTATATATTTAGATAATCCAGTACCAGTATATTCTGTTTTAATTTTAATAAAATTTAAATATATATAATTTAACCCATCATTATCACATAATTCATAAGATATATGTGCTGCTAATTTATTATTAGATGTATTATTAGAACTATAACTTTGTGTATCTATTAAATTAATTACAACACCTTCTGGTATTGTATTTAATCTAAATTGTAAATTAGGATATTTAATATTTAATAAATTTTGGATATTATCTGTTAAATTCATACTCATGGTTTATATAAATTAATTTAAAATTTATAAACAAAAAAGAAAAGCATTATAAAAATGCGAATATATATATAGAAGGTGTTATTTTTTAAAGTAGTTTCTATAAGAAATGCTATTCACTTCTTAAACTGGATATTTTTATTAAAACCGCATGATGTACAATCTTTACATACAGCATATCCATGTAAATGTTTTATTGTGCAATAATTTAAATGTTGAAAACGATATTCTGGAAACATCATTGGTCTCTCATGATCTACATTTCTTATCTCTCTTTGTCTTATATTATAGGCACCACAATTTATTGCTTCTCTTAATTCATCTAAATTCCTTTTTCTTTGTTGCTCTTCTAAACATTTTACACCTTCACAATTATACTTTAATGATTGCTCATACAAATCCATATTTATATTAATATTTATTTTTATATTAAATTTTTTAATATAATTTTTTATATTAAATTTAAAAAATATTTAAAAATAATTAAAAATAATTATAGAAATACTTTAATCTATACAAGATGGTTGATAATCTTATTAGAAATTATGCTGAAAATAATCAAATTAATTCTGTTCCACAACATGATATAGTTGATAATATTATGAATAACGATATTGCGGTTGATGAAACGCAAATGACTGAAAGCATGAATGAACTAATGTTAGAAGAATTTAAAAAAAACGTTCAAACATGGATGAACTATGATAACCAAATGAAACGTTTAGCAGCTGCCTCTAAACTTCTTAAAACTAAAAAAAAAGAAATTAATGAAAAAATATTAGATTTTATGGCTAGATATAATATTGAAGATTTAAATACTAAAGAAGGCGTTATTAGATACAAAAAAACTTTTGTTAAAGAACCATTAACTCAAAAAATGATAAAAGATAAACTTAATGAATTATTTAAAAATAATGAGAATGATTTAAATAGAGTTAATGAAATCTTTAATAACCGGCAAAAAGTTGAAAAAACCAGCTTAAGAAGATTAAAATTATAAAAAATTATTATTAATTTGAACCTAATCCAGATCCATATTTAGATTTATATCTTGTTTGATATTCATCTTTCGTTACTATTTCTCGGGTTTCATAATTACTACCCTTAAAATATCTACCACTGCTAAAATCACTTTTAGTTATTTTTTTTAGGGCTATTATATTTTCATTTTCTTTATTATATTCATCTAAAATATTAGCAAATATTATATTACCTTTATCATTTAGATATTCTTGACTATCACTACCTAATATAGTTTCATCCTCATCATCATCCTTAATTATTAATTTATCTACATAGTCAAAGCTTTCATCTGTTTTTGAATAAAAATCATAACGTTTCATTTTAATTTCAATATTTGATGGATTTGAACCTAATTGACTATCTATATAATCTTTCATTATAGTAGTTTTAAAAGTATCATTAGTATGCTTTTCTAAATCTAATCTATCTATATCAAATTCTGGTAAAGGTTCAAACACTACATCATCTATTTCTACTTTTAGAATTTCATTATCTATTAAATATTTGGTTTTAAGAGCATTTATAATACTATCTAATTCGTTTTCACTTAACTCTTCATCATTATCTATTTTTTCAATTTTGTCACTATATAAATTATTTAGATTTAAAGCAGTTAGTTGTAGTTTTATTTCTTGATATTTTTTAGTATAATTAGTAAATTGTTCATTTTCTAATGATTCTATTTTTAATTTATCAAATCCATTAAACACATTAGTATCTATTTTATTTAGTAATTTTTTATGTTTTGTTGTAAAATCCATTTTTTCATTAACATCAATCAAATTTTTATTTAAGTTTTGTAAATTTTCTCCTACTTGTTCAATACCTTCTAATATTTTTTTTTGATTTTCAATAAATGGACTATTATCAGATTTTTTAGATGATTTTCCCATTGCATCCCCTATTAAATCGCCTCCAAGACCTCCTGCCACTACACCTGCTGCTACTTGACCAAATATATATTTTTCTTCATAATATTTATTATTCTTTTTTTCTTGGATTTTTATTGTGTTAGCATTACATATTTGATAACCACTATAAAAATATACAATCATTAATGTTATTATTAATAATAATCTAACTATCATTTAATTTATATTAATTTAAAAAAAAATTTGAATAAAAAATTTGAATATTATAATATGTTTTTATTTGTATATTAAAATAAATGATTAAAAATTTAGTCATTGTTGAAAGTCCAGCAAAAGCTAAAATCATTAAAAAATATTTAAATGAAAATGATAAACTTAAAAAATTTGGTAAATTTAATGTAATTGCTAGTTTCGGTCATATTAGAGATTTAGATTCTAAAAATGGTATTGATACTAAAAACAATTTTAAACCTAATTATGTTTTAATAAAAAATAATTTTAATAATAATTCTGGTACCAATATGAAAAATGATGCTATTAAAAACTTAGATACAAATATTAAGAACGTTGTAAAAAATAAAGGAACTATATGGTTAGCTGCTGATATGGATAGAGAAGGTGAAGCTATCGCATGGCACATTAAACAACATTTTAACATTAAAAATTCTAAAAGAATTACTTTTAATGAAATTACTAAAGAAGCTATTGAAAATGCCGTTCTTAATCCTAGAAAAATTGATAATGATTTAGTTGATGCTCAACAAGCTAGACGCTTTATTGACAGAATTGTCGGTTTCAGTATCACTCCTATTTTATGGAAAAAATTTAATACTCCTAACTCTTTAAGTGCTGGTAGAGTTCAAAGTGCTACATTGAAGATTATAATTGATAAAGAAAATGAAATTCAAAAATTTAAAACAAAATCATATTATACTGCTTCCGGTAATTTTAAAATTGATAAATACGATATTGATGATGCCAAATATCAAAAAAATGATTCTTTACATAAATTTGATAACGATAAATCTGCTTATAAGTTTCTAAAAGACCTAAAACCAGATTATTCTTTAGATAATATTAAAGTTTCTAATAAAAGTTCTAAACCTCCTCCACCATTTATTACTTCTTCTTTACAACAAACAGCCTCTGGTGAACTTAAAATGTCTATTAAACAAGTGATGCTTTCAGCACAAATTTTATACGAAGCTGGTTTAATTACTTATATGAGAACAGATTCATATAACCTTTCTAATGATTTTTTAAAGAAATTGGAAAAATATATAGTTTCTACTTATACCGAAGATTATTTAGATATTAAACAATTTGGTAAAAAATCTAAAAATTCTCAAGAAGCACATGAAGCTATAAGACCTACCAATATCAATAAAAAACCTAGTGATATTACAATAAGCGGAAAGCTACAATCTAAAGAAAAAAAATTATATGATATTATTTGGAAAAGAACTGTTGCTTCTCAAATGAAATCTGCTAAATATTATGAAGTTAAAATTTGTATTAAAAATTCTAATTTCAAAAAAAATGAATGCTTCTTAGGTAAATTTAAAATTTATTACTTTGAAGGTTATATGATAGTTTATGGTGAAAAATCAAATAGTAATTTTAATATTCAAAAATATCAAGATGATATAAAATCAAAAAGTTCTAAATTAAAAATGTTAGAAGTTAATGCTAAACAAACATGGGAAACACCTCCTCCTAGATATTCTGAATCATCTATCGTTAAAGTTCTTGAAAAAGAAGGAATTGGAAGACCATCTACATATTCTTCAATATTAGGAAAACTATATGATAAAAGATATGTTGAAAAGAAAGATATTGTAGGAGACGAAAAAGAATACATCCACTTTAAACTAATTAAAACAAAAATAATTACTGAAAAAATCAAAAGACCTATTATTGATGAAAAATCTAAATTAGTTCCTACTGATACTGGAAGTATTATTAATGATTTTATGATTAAAAATTTCTCTAATATTGTTGATGTTAATTTTACATCAAATATTGAAGAAGATTTTGATAAAATTGCTGAAGGAAAAAAAAAATTACTTAATGTTATGAATAACTTCTACGGAGATTTTGATAAAAATATTAATAAAGTTAATCAACAAGTAAAATCAAATGTAAAAAAGAATGATAAAGTCAAATTAGAGTCCTATCAAAATAAAATTAAATATAATAATACTGAATATTCTATATATGTTGCTAGATATGGACCTGTCATATCTTTTAAAAATAATGAACAAGATAAAACTAATTACATTTCTTTAGTCCCTTATCTTAAAGCTACTAATAAATCAATTGAAGATATGGTTAAAAGTGATGTTAAACTATTAACAAATCTACCATTTAAAATAGGTAAGCATAATAACAACGATGTTGTTCTTAAATATGCCCGTTATGGTTTCTATCTCTCTAATGGTAATCAAAACGCATCTATCTTTAAACAATACATTCCTTTTGTAATCAATAATGATTTTGATAAAATTATGGATAATATTAAAAATAAAAATATAAAATTTAAATAAAACTATAAAATTTAAATAAAATTATAAAATTTAAATAAAATTATAAAATTTAAATAAAATTATAAAATTTAAATAAACAAATCAATAAAGACCATTAAAATCATTAAAAATAAATTATTTTTTATTAAACTATTTAAAAAAAATAGTTTAAAAAATTTACTTGATTTAATATATAGATGGAAAACGATGTAGAGCAAAAACATATTATGTTCTCATATTCATGGGAACATAAAAATGATGTAAATCATATATATTCATTAGTGGATAATGAATTTAAAGAAATACCTAAATGGATTGATACTCAATCTATGAGTGGTAATATAATAGAAGCAATGAGCAATGCTATTGAAAACGCATTCCTCGTTATTATATTTTTATCTAAATCTTATAAAAATTCTAAAAATTGTAAAATTGAAAGTGAATTAATTATTGGTAAAAGAAAGGATTATATACTTGTATTAAATGATAATAATTTTCCTTATTTAGAAAATGGCGAAGAAACAAATTGGGTTAATGATTTATACAAAGACCAATTTTATATAGACTTAAGTGATGGTATGGATGAAACCAAGATATTAAAACTATTAGATATGATAAATGAAAAGATAATATCTTATTATGATTTTGATGATAAACCCACATTTACTAAAAAAAATAGTAATCCTAAAATACCAAGGATGTCTTTATCACCCTTAAAGAAAAATAATAGTGGATTAAGAAGACATTCAATGCCTTCTATAAGTTTAAGCACATTATCAGAAAGAATGGATACTGATAGAGAATTAGATAATTTTATATCAAAAAATAATTTAGAACAAAATGATATTAATAATATTAAAGATTTAATTCAACAAACTCCTAGAACTATGATACCAACTCTAAAAGCTTCTGGAATGTCTTTTAAAGGTATATTAGAAATTATAAATGATATTAAAAATAATTAAAACGATAAATGATATTAAAAGAATAATTAAAACGATAAATGATATTAAAACGATATATTGATTAATTAAGAATTCCATTGGTAATTTTATTGCCGCTACCATTAGGCATAATTTTTGTTTTTTCCATCATAATTTTAGCTTCACCTTCAGATAGACCATTTAAATCTTGTTCTGGTACAACTGCTGAAGAATTTTCTAATTTTGATATTAATTTATTTGATAAACATCTAAATGAATGAACATTTGAATATTGTTTAGTTCCTGGAAGTTCTTGTTTGTTATTACCAGGTCTTGTATAACCTATAGTATGATATCTTGCTTCTAAAGGTGGATTAGCACTTTTAAGATTTTTAGAAGTTAAATATTCACCATCTGCTTTAACAGATACATTACCATGAATACCATCAAATCTTTCACCAGTATAGAGACCACCATTAAGTTTAGGTTCAGGTGCTTTCATATAACCATATTTTTCAAATTGATAATCGCTGTATTGTAAAGACATTATTTATTATAAAATATATTTTTTATTATTATTTATAATACCATTTATAAATATAATAATATAAATTAATATCCAAAATAAAATTTGAAAAAATTATTTACTTGTAAAATTATAGAAAATCCACAATAGATAAAGTGGATATAAGTTTAAAAGTTAATTTAAAATGACACTTCTAGATATGAATAATATTCGTCGTATAGGTGTCCCTCATTTTAAAACTCAAGTTAAAAGAGTTAGATCAAGTAATTATACATTTTTATCATCATTTAATGAATTTATTGATAATGTTTTCAAAAAAACAGATTCTATTAATATTTTAACTAAATTTAACAATGATGGTAATTTAATATCATTAGAAATACACGATAATTATAATGAAGGATTTAAAAACATTAATCAAAGTAATCAGGATAATCCATTTAATTTCGGTCATATTAACTCGTCTCATAGTGTTGATGAAGAAACATCTGAATTTGGTGTTGGTATGAAAGCAGGTGCTTTAAATATATCTGACCAATTCACAGTATTAACTAATTCTAAAGAATGTAATGAATATTATAAAATTGTTTTTGATTTTGAAGATATGCATAATGAAGAATCACCAAATAATAGTTATGAAGCAAAAGAATATGATATTATTACAAAAAAAGAATTTGAAAAAAAAAGTACATATGATAAAGGTTCAGTATTGATTTTTGATAAAATAATATGTAATATAAATGAAACTGAATTTAAAAATTTAGGTCAAAATTTACATAAAACTTACAATAATATAAAACATCATTTAAATATATTTATTAATAATGAAAAATTAGAAAATGAAAATAAAAAAGTTTTTGAAAATACAGAAGCAAATAAACGTTCATTAACTCAAAAAATTTATTTTGATCCAGATAATGAAATAGTCTTAGTAAAACGATGTGAAAATGGAAGATTTAAACAAAAATTATATCACCTTTATAATAAGAATGAATTAGACATTAAACCAATTACTATTAAAACCGCAACTGAATTTAATAATATTATTAATGATAATAAATATACGTTTACTAAATTAAAATTGAAAACTACAAGTATTTATAATATTAATGAATTTAATGATTCTTTACCAGATAATAAACTTAATATATATAGAGATGATAGAATGTATGGAGATTCAATATCATATGATTCATATAAAGTAGATAAAGATGGTTGGGGAAATCATATATATAATGAACTCTCTTATATAAATAAATCTCTTAATAAACATATAGGGATTGATTTTAATAAAACCATTAATAGAGGGAAAAATAATTTGTTAACAAAAGTCTTAAATAAATTATTAAAAAAAAATATAAATCAAACAATGTTTAAAAAAAATAATTTTTTCACAGAAGAAGAAAAACAAAAAGAAGCAGATAAAAAAGCAGAAAAAATACGAATTAAACAAGAAGCAGAAGAAGCAGAAGAAGCAGCTGAAATAGAAGCAGAAAGAGTTAGAATTCAACAAGAAGAACCAGAAGTTGATGTACCAGTTACTGAAACAGAACCAGAAGTTGTTGAACAAGTTACTGAAACAGAACCA